>JAABUX010000154.1_pt1 | contig 118724 bp, 103 predicted proteins | sample 5561851 | NCBI WGS metagenome assembly JAABUX01 (sample SAMN10711883, study PRJNA513361) | rock metagenome | isolation source: Antarctica rocks | place: Antarctica: Victoria Land, Richard Nunatak red sandstone | collected 2016-01-03
AAGTATAAGCCAGTCTTAAACCTGAAAAAGAAAAAAACCGCTGTCGTAGAATACCCCCGCCCCAGGGCCAATACAGATCTGAAAATTAACATTACAAGTATCGAGCTCGGGAAATAATCCATCTGCTCAATCTGAAGAAGCTCTCAGAAATAATTTTCAGCATTACATTCTACGATTCTATGAAGGAACCCTGCCTTGAGCGGGGTTCTCTGTTTTGCTGGCCAGCCTTTCAAAGCACCCTGCCCAATCTAAAGCGGCAGGTGTCAATATGCTAAACGATTTAAAGAGTAAACGTTTGAGCTCGTCGGGTTAATTGTGGATTTGACCGTCATCCTGCTCCCCGCCGGTGCAGATAGCCGCATCTTTATATCAGGAAACAAAAAGATATCACCACGATGAAAACAAACATCACATACTTCGCCACTTGTCTTCTTCTTATCGCCTTTGTATTTACAAGCTCAATTAGCCGGGCAGACGGTGGAAAATCGAAGGCAGCTAAAGTTTTCACCCGCTGGGAGCTTAGTCCGGTAGCAGACATCTACTACCGGTACGAAATCATCAACGACAGTTCTGAAAGCGTATTACCCCGCTCAGTATCGGTCGAATTTCTGAATAACTACAAGCAACAAGTTTCATTTTGCTTCGCAATAAACGACACGGGAAGTGCCGAAACCAAGTATAAGCCAGTCTTAAACCTGAAAAAGAAAAAAACCGCTGTCGTAGAATACCCCCGCCCCAGGGCCAATACAGATCTGAAAATTAACATTACAAGTATCGAGCTCGGGAAATAATCCATCTGCTTAATCTGAAGAAGCTCAAGACAATTTTCAGCACTACATTTTACGATTCTATGAAGGAACCCTGCCTTGAGCAGGGTTCTCCGTTTTGCGCCGGTTGCCAATAGGCCAGTTCATAGTTATCTGAACAAATTAGTAAACAGACACTATTTGATTGTTTCCGCATAAAGTTTTTGTTTAGATTCAACTATTGTCTTGTTGACATGATTTAAACCAACCATCAATAAACCTCACGTATGAACGTAAAAATTACACGCGGTAATTTACAGGGTAACTCTGTATCCCTTTCCCGGGCGTTACTCACCTGGCTGACCTTCACGGCGCTTTTCGCAAGTCTCACTGTTTTTCCTACCCGTACGAAGGCTCAAACCAATCAGGTAAAGGGTACGGTTGTCTCGGCCGAAGATAACGGTCCGCTGACCGGCGTGTCTGTTTCCGAAGTTGGAACTCAAAATGGAACGCTAACAGATGCCAAGGGGAACTTCACGCTTACAGTTGGCGCAAGTGCTCGATTGGGCATTAGCTTAGTCGGGTATCTTAAACAACAAGTGGCTGTCGAGGGCCGGCAGGGGTTTACCGTTCGACTGCAAACAGATAACCGTACGCTGAACGAAGTCGTTGTAATTGGGTATGGAACCGCCCGCAGACGGGATCTGGTAGGCTCTGTTTCGACGGTCACGGCAAAAGAAGCGGGGGCGACTACCTCAACTTCACCCGCGCAGTTACTGGCCGGCAAGGCTGCCGGTGTTCAGGTCGTCAACACCAGCGGTGTACCCGGATCAAACGCTCAAATTATTATTCGCGGTACTGGTTCGTTCACCAGTGTCGAACCTGTATATGTCATCGACGGGATCCAGGGGGACGCGAATCTGTTCAACAGTTTGAGCAGCCAGGATATTGAAAGCATAACGATCCTTAAGGACGCATCTTCAACCGCAATCTATGGTGCCGCGGCGGCAAATGGCGTAGTTATAGTCACGACACGCAAAGGCCGCAAAGGGGTGCCCCATTTATCAATAACCTCGCAATGGGGGGTGGCTAGTGCATGGAAGAAACTGGATGTTTTAAAGGCCCCCGATTATGTTAATTTGATCAACGATATAAACACGACCAACAAGCAGCCTATTCCTTCAAAACTGTTAACACCTGCGGTGCTTGCCGATAAAACCGACTGGCAAAAGGCAGTGTTCAGGAATGCGTTGGTCACTGAGAATGATGTGAATATTACCGGCGGCAGTGACCGGGTCACGTATAGCCTTTCGCTAGGCTACATTACCCAGGCAGCGATCGTGCGCAATTACGAGAATAACCGGGTGAATTCCCGATTCGCGCTGGATGAAACCTTTGGACGTTTTCATTTTGGCCAAAGTCTCACAGTTCGGTATACCACGTCAACCGGTCAGCTTGCAAACCTCACCAATACCATAGGTTATGCGCCGTACCAGCCAATCTATGACTCGACAGTTCCCGGAGGCTATTCCATTTTATCCAATCTATTTGATGGCAGTGATGTGGGAAATCCTTTGCAACCGACTGGAGTAATTACAAATCGATTCAGTGAATACGTTTTCTATCCCCAGTTATTCGCCGAAGTGAATCTTATCAAGGGACTAAGGTTCAGGTCTCAAATTGCGGCGACCTACGGCGGCAACAGAAACACCAGCTATCAGGTTGCGTACACGGCATCAAACTTTTTGACCTACCCAAGGCAGGCTGCTCTTAGTTTTGGGGACTATTTTAATTACCGGTTTGAAAATTATTTGTCTTTCAACCGAACATTTGGTCAGCATGCTTTATCTGTCACTCTTGGAACGAGCTATCTGGATGCCGGGTATGGCAATAATCTTGGCGCTATTGGTACGGGAATCTCAAATGATGCGGTTAAAAATATCAGTGTAGCACTCACGCCTACCGTTAATACCGCCAGCCAGGGCTACGGCACCCTAATAGGTCGCGAACAATCGTACTATGGCCGGGTGATCTACACCTTAGCCGACAAATACGTTCTTTCGGGAACCATTCGAAGAGATGGGTCGTCGAATTTCGGCGGTAACTATCAAAATGGAAATTTCCCCGGAGCAGGGTTCGCCTGGAAGTTTGGTGAAGAAAGGTTTATCAAGAGCGGGCTGCCTTTTCTCAGCGATGGGAAAGTGAGGGTAGGTTATGGGCGAACGGGAAACAATAACTTTGGATTAGGTCAAACAAACATTTATACCTACAGCGGGTCCCCAAATGGTGCCCTGATCTATTCGCTGGGGGCCGATAAGAGTTTTCAACCTGGAACGACAGTTAACGGCGTAGCAAATCCAAATCTTCGCTGGGAACAAACCAATCAGACCGACGCGGGATTAGACCTTGGCTTTTTAAACGACCGGCTCAATGCCACATTCGATTATTATGATCGTAAAAGCAATGGGCTGCTCGTTCGAGTTCCCATTCCAACGAGTGTGGGTATCGGCGGGGTAAGCGGAGTAACTAGTTCGGTCCTTACAAATGCAGCCCGTGCTGAGAATAAGGGCATTGAGGTGAGTTTCACTTATAAAAGTAACCGGTCTGAAGGCTTGAATTATAGTATAAACATCAATGGCGGTTACAATAAGAACAATACATTGTCACTGGGAAACCAGTTTCAAGCGCCTATTCAGGCTGGTTCGTTTAACCAATTAAACGCCATTACCTATACGGCAAAGGGTTCACCGATTGGCTCTTTTTACGGTTCGGTGGTTGACCATGTGGCTCGCGATCAGGCCGAGATCAATGCGCTTAATCAAAAGGCACAGGCAAAAACAGGTAATGCTTCTGCGGTGTATCAGGCCGGCCTATTACCCGGAGATTTTATATTCAAGGATTTGAATGGTGATGGAACGGTTGACAGTAAGGATCAAAAAATCCTCGGAAATCCAATTCCCAAATTCGTCTATGGCTTGAACGTCAATGCGACGTTAAAAAATTGGGATCTTAACATTGTTCTTTCCGGGATTGCCGGGGTAAAGCTCGTTAACGCGCTCAAGTACTTTACACAAAGTGCTACAACTGGACACAACGCAACGACTGCTATTCTCAACCGATGGGAAAAGCCGGGCGATGTTGCCGCTTTGCCTCGTGCCGGGCAAAATGCCACAGGTTCAGGCAACTTGCGGCCATCAACGTTCTTTATCGAAGACGGTTCTTACCTAAGAGGGAGAAACGTAACTTTGGGTTACACGTTTTCTGGACCTAGTCTCAAAGCGTTCTCGGGTGATATTATCAAGAGTATGCGAATCTATGTAGCAGCACAAAATCTATTTACGGTTACAAAATATAAGGGCTACGACCCCGAAATTAGCGTTCAAACTCCTACCGCTGACAACCTCGCGGCCCCCGATCAGAATCATGCGGTCGACTACATTTTTAGCCGGGGAATAGATTCAGGACAAACCCCACAGCCAAGAACATTGCTGGCGGGTTTACAGCTAAGCTTTTAATTAACCCGTATATCAATCAATAAAAAGTAATATGAAAAATAAGGTTAAAACCGGCGTTCTACTTTTCCTGATCATGCTAACATTAGGAAGCTGCAACAAAAGCCTCACGATTCCAGTGAAGAATGGAAATACCTACGACAGCTATTTTAATAATGATGTCGTATTAAATCAAGCGGTTATCGCAGACTACGCTGTGCTCCTCCATCAAGGCCTTTGGTCCCGGGAATGGTATTTTACCATTGATCTACTCGGGTACGACGCAAAACCAACAGCCAATATGCAGGGTGACCTTTTGCAGCTTGCGCAAATGAACTTTGGGTTCACCCAGCCTCAAATTGACCAAACATGGGCCTCTTTGTACCGCATAATATACCGGGCAAACTTGGTTATTGACCGTACCACCGCATGGACACCCGGCTCAGACGCCGAAAAAGGACACCAAAAGCAATACCTTGCCGAAGCAAAATTTTTAAGAGCGTTTGCCTATTTCGATCTAGTGAACTTGTGGGGAAGGGTGCCGCTACACCTTAGTTTTAAAGACTATACTAACAATGTGTATCCAAAACGGTCAGACGTACCCGCTGTATGGGCTGTTATCGAGCAGGATTTGAAAGACGCCGAAGCAGGCCTCCCGGTTACGTACGCGGTCACAGATCTGGGACGCGCAACAAGCGGAGCGGCCACCGCTCTCTTAGGGAAATCGTATTTGTATGAGAAAAAGTGGGCGGCAGCTCAAGCCGAATTCAAAAAACTCGCACAAGCCCCCTATTCATATGCGCTGGTAGATAACTACACCGATAATTTTAGCTCTACGAAACAAACTAACTCCGAAATGGTCTTTCAGGTCATTAACCGCCCGTTTAGTTCGGCCGATGGCGGTAACCAGTACTACGTCTTTGGAGGCCAGGAATCCTGGGGGGGAAAGGCTACCAACAGTGACCGGGCGCAAGAATATGGCTTTAATGATTGGGACAACTGTTACATAACTACTGCCGCCGTAAAAGCATTCACGTATCCGAATCCCGTCGATGGTACACCTTATGTGGACAAACGTGCGGCTTTTACCTTTTATGGTGATGCCCCAAGCGGAGGCCAAACGCTGTATTGCCAGGCTTGTGATACCATTAGGCCTTATCCTTTCGCTGCTAAGAAATACCAATTTCTTAAATACGAATACTATGACCTTGTAAAAAGCTATGGCGGCCCTGCCAGCGGGATAAATGGCCAGGTCATACGTTATGCCGATGTACTGCTTATGCTTGCCGAGGCGAATGTTCAGCTTGGAAATAACGCGGCAGCTTTGGCCCTTATCAATCGGGTTCGGGTTCGTAAGAGTGTAAATGCCGTCCCTTATGCCAGCCTTGGAACCCAAGATCAAGCCATGGCAATCTTAATGCGTGAGCGCCAGCTTGAACTTACGGGTGAACAAAGCCGGTATTTTGACCTCATTCGCTGGGGGCTTGCCAAACAGACACTCAATAGCGAACGACTCGTCGAAGAAAATACCCAGCCATTCCAGGATAAAAATCTTCTTTTACCGATACCCATTAGTGAAAGATCAACAAACCCCAATATCTCCGCAGACATTAAAAACGATTGGAATTAAGTAACCGTTGAAGTTTTCAGTAAAACTTAAGCCCCAGACGGGGCTTTTTTTCGGATTATGACTTCTAGCTGGTATTTTAAGTGAAAACAATTCCGGAATGAAGCATCTCCTACCCATTCTCTTCCTATTGCCTTTTGCATGCAAGGCGCAGGAAACAGACACGCTGACCTCGGCCTGGCTTGAAAGTAATTACACCAAAAAGGAAGTAAGGATTACTATGCGAGACAGTGTAAAGCTTTTTACGTCGCTTTACATCCCAAATGATAAGTCCGAAAATCACCCCTTTCTTCTAACCAGAACGCCCTATTCATGCGCCCCCTATGGAGAAGACAAACGGTATAGGTTCCGCCGGTATCAGGCAGCGTACCTTAAAGAAGGGTATATCATGGTCACTCAGGACGTACGGGGACGGTGGATGAGCGAAGGCAAGTTCGTTGATGTGAGACCATACATGGTGACCAAACGATCGTCTAATGATATTGACGAGTCCAGTGATACCTACGACACCATTGACTGGCTTATAAAGCACATTCCCCAAAACAATGGCAAAGTAGGGGTTGAAGGCATATCCTATCCTGGATTTTATTCGACGATGGCCGCATTATCCAATCACCCGGCACTAAAAGCGGTTAGCCCGCAGGCACCGGTCACCGAATGGTTCATAGGCGATGACTTTCATCATAACGGCGCTTTCATGCAAATGGATGCTTTTGCTTTTTATACCAATTTTGGGAGACCAAGACCAGCTCCTACGAAGATAGAACCGAAGGATTATAAGTATTCCACCCAAGACAACTATGCCTTTTATCTCGAGGCGGGTACCCTTCCAAATTTAGAGCGCCTCATGGGTGACAGTATCGCTTTCTGGAGGGACATCTATGCTCATCCCAATTATGACGCGTGGTGGAAAGCGAGGAACACGAGAAATTTTGTCCAGTACATTTCACCAAAGATCGCCATGCTTGAGGTTGGCGGTTTATTTGATGCCGAAGACTGCTTTGGCGCGTGGAACTTGTATAAATCAATAGAAACGAAGACAAAACTTACCAACCGGCTGGTTATGGGCCCCTGGTATCACGGACAGTGGGCAGGTGGTGACGGCACGCACCTGGGGAATGTTCGCTTTGGCAGCAACACCAGTAAATGGTATACGCAAAATGTAGAAGTTCCTTTCTTCAACTTTTACCTCAAGGGCAAGGGAAATGCCGATACCATCGGCGAGGCAACCGTTTTTTACACCGGGGAGGACAAATGGCATAAGCTAGCGAAATGGCCGCCACCTGGAATGCAGCCGCGGGAAATGTACCTCGAGCCGGGCGGAAAGCTATCGCTTGTAAAAAGTGGAGGAGAAACGCCCAGCTATGCGGAGTATGTAAGTGATCCTGCAAAACCGGTTCCCTATACTGAGAAAGTACACTTTGAACGTACCCGGGAATATATGACCGACGACCAGCGGTTTGCCGCCCGAAGACCCGATGTTCTTGTCTTCCAAACCGATACTCTTAAGCAGGATGTAAGTTGCGCAGGACCTTTGGTGGCCGACCTAAAGGTAAGTTTGTCAACAACCGATGCTGACTTTGTCGTTAAGCTGATTGACGTCTTCCCTGACAATTTTACTTATCCGGTGCTGTTAACCGCAAGTATCACACGGCCGGCGAGGGCAGCGGCAACTATGAATTACCTGATGAATGGTTATCAGATGCTGGTGCGTGGCGATGTGTTCAGGGGAAAATTCAGAAACAGCTTTGAATCCCCTAGTCCCTTTGTTCCCGGCGAGGAAACCCAGGTAAAGTATACTTTGCCCGATATCGCACATACCTTCAAAAAGGGACACCGTATTATGGTTCAGGTCCAAAGTTCATGGTTTCCTCTGGTTGATCGAAATCCACAGAAATTTATGAACATTTACCAGGCAACCGAAACTGATTTTCAGAAAGCGACGATCAAGGTGTTCTACGGCGACTCTAAGATCATTCTACCGTTTATTAGCCCCCCTTAACCAATAATATCGGCCCAGTTCGACTCCGCGATCTCAAGAGCCGCAGCCATGTCAATTCCCTCACCAAGAACACCCGCAAAAAGGTCGCCTTCGCTTCGAAACCGTTCAATGGCATTGAAGATGGTAAAGTCCTTCATTTTGAGCCCAGGCTTTACCTCTGACCAATGCAAAGGCGTCGATACGGTAGCCCCCAGTTTGGGGCGTAGGGAATAAGGACCAGCAATAGTAGCCTGCGGCCGGTTTTGGAGAAAATCAATGTACATCTTACCACCACGGTTCGCTACGGCACGTTCAATCGACGTGTAATCCTTAAGCTGATGATGGACCACTTTGGCGATCATGCGCGCGAATTCCTTGCTTTGCTCATAGGTATATTTTGCTCCCAGCGGGATATAAATGTGCATCCCCGTTGAGCCCGAGGTCTTGCAGTAGGAGGGAAGATGCATCGTATCCAGAATAGATTTCACCACGTTCGCAGCTTCAATGACCTGTTCAAACGTATTCTTGTCTGGATCGAGGTCAATAATGCACCAATCGGGATTGTCTGGTGAAGTCACTCTGCTGCTCCAGGGATTTATTTCAATGCACCCCAGTGAAATCATATAAAGAAGGCTCGCTTCATCGGTACATACCAGAAAGTGCTTCTCGCGGTCATCGGCCGCACTAAAATAAGCGAAGGTCTCAATCCACTCCGGCGCTTTACCCGTCACGTCTTTCTGGTAAAAAGCCATGCCGTGTATTCCGTTTGGAAAGCGGTTCATGCTTTGGGGCCTTGCCGTAATGTACGGCAAAATATAGGGCACTACCCGGTAGTAATAATTGACCAGATCACGTTTGGTTACATTGTCCTCGGGCCAAAAAAGCTTGCTTAGATGAGCGAATTTTAGTTCGTGATCATTAATGCAGCGTACCTGAACTTCATCTTTTGGATTAAGCAGTGTTTTACGACTTGTTGCGCCGACGGGTCGCAAAGCAGGCGGCTTCTTAGCGTTCGCGGGTTTTTTCTGGGTTGTCTTTTCAAGTACCGGGTCAGTTTGGGCCGGAGGAGGCGAGTTTTCAGCGCGGGCTGTCTGAGCGGTTTGTTCGTGTAGCGTCTTAGGGTTAAGATCCGGTAAATACCGCTTGAACGACGCCTGTCTTAATGCGCTTCCGCCCGAATCCTTATAGCTAATCTCAATGACAATCTCGGGTTTAACCCATATAACTGATGCCGGTGGAGGGTTTGGTCGAAATCGCGAGGGCTTATTGAATTCAGGAGCAATCTTGAAGGGTGAAGAACTTAGGACCAAAGGCTTTAAGCGAGCGACGAGATCTTCCTGCATCTTCTCAGCGAATCCCGTTCCCACGGTGCCGGCAGAAACAAAGTCATCTCCCTGAAAAGTGCCTACGAGCAGTGCACTGAAAAGCCGTTTGGTATTTTCGTTGTGGGTATAACCACCAATAACTACTTTTTGCCTAAAATCGGTTTTGATCTTTATCCAATCACTTGAACGAATTCCCGGTAAATAGGCGCCTGAGCTTTTTTTCGCAATGATCCCTTCGAGTCCAAACTCTCCGGCAAGGCGAAAAAGGTCTTTACCGGTCCCGTGAAACTGGTCGCTTATACGAATGTATTCGTGGCCAGGGATTAGATTTTCAAGTTTTTCGCGGCGCTTATCCAGAGGTGCATTCATAAGGTCCTCACCGCCCAAAGCCAGCAGATCAAAGACGTAATAAATGAGGTCTCCATCGGCTTCACTTCGCCAAGTTTGCAAAGCCGAAAAGTTTGAACGGCCTTTGTCATCCAACACGACGATTTCCCCATCCAGCACCGCGTTGAGGTTGAGTTTACGCAGCGCCTCATGGATCGAGTAGAACTTTTCGTCAAGGGACTTTGAATTTCTCGAAAGGATTGTCACGGCCTTGCCGTCTAAAATGGAAATTGCGCGGTAGCCGTCCCATTTAACTTCATAAGACCAATCTGGGTCATCAAAAGCTGCAGCCGCAGTAGTCGCAAGCATTGGTTTTAACCGTTCGTGAGAATTCCCAGTAGTCATCCTGTCTTTGCTCAATTTTAGTGAAAAAAAAAGGCAACCCGGTTTGGGCTGCCCTTTCCATTAAAAGACGAATAAAATTAAATGGATCGGTCGGTATCCAGTGTGCTATCACTACCAAGGATACTACCACCAGTGTTTGTACCGCTGCCTGTTGAAGTACCTGTGCCAGGTATTTTTTCAACATCAACTTCAGTATGACGTACAGTATCTTTTACCGTTTCTGTACGCTCCGTCTGCTCTTTTCCAAGACTTACTTCTTCAACTACGTGAGCAGTTTTAGCAACAACAGGAACTTCACGAGTTTCGGTCATTTCGACTTCACCTTCTTTAAAAGTTTTGAAGTCTGCCTCACTTGCAGGCCTGTTAACAGGAGTTCTGTTCACCGTAACATGCTCAGAGCGAAGGCGAATGCTTTCTTCAACCGGACGCTCAATGATGCGGCTCCTCAAGCGTACACCACCAGTTTCAACTTCACGTTTTCCAACTTGAAGATCCTCCCGGATGATCTTTACAGAATCGGCATCGTTAAGGTTAGTGCCGGTCTTAGCAGCATAGCCGGTTGTACCAGCAGTAGCTGTAGTTCCGGTCGCTCCTGATCCGTAACCAGACTGACGGTAATTTGAAGCTTCTTCATGTGCGTCTATAGCACCTGCAGTGTCCATAATATCAGCAGCATTGCGAGCCTGTTCAGCACTTTGAGCGTGAACAGTAACGATCGCGTCGTTAACATTCGCAGCATCACTGTAAGTATCGGATTCTGTTTCGTCTCCACCAAATAGATCTTTGAAGAAACGGCCAATACCTCCTCCAGTCTCATGAGTGGATGTAGAAGAAGTAGAATTTGTAGTAGAAGATAAGGCAGAAGATGAAGAACCAGTAAGATTATTATTCCTTACAGACATATCGATCGAAGATGAATCGAAGCCTTTTTCCTTAAGTACTGAGACTGCATTTTGCGCGTCCGAGTTACTTTTAAATAGACCAACAACTGTGTGTGACATAATACTTGTTTTTAAAGGTTAATTAATTTGAAAGCAATTGAAACTAATCCTAAGCTTATTGTTCAAAGCCCGGGCCAAACTCATTTTTAACGCGTAAGATTTGGGTTAACAGTACTATGTCCCTGCCCTGTTACAGGAAACTCATACTCCCCTTCTTTAGAATCGCGACCGTATTTCGCACCCCAAGCACCTGCACCTGCACCAAGTAAAAGAGCAATAAAAGCGAAAAAGGCGGCACGTGACGTCGCAGTAGCGGCATCATCAGCAACTTGTTTTGCCTTTTCAGTCGCCTGTGCAGCATCCTGATTTGCCTTCTGTTCATTCCCTGAATACTTGTTAACCGCATCTTTAATCGATGGAGCAGCAGCCGAAATATTTTGTGATACAAAGGAACCTGCACCGCCAATAATATTACCGATCGCACTGGACAAAAGGTAAAAAGTAAACAAAGCATACATTCCGACAACAAGTAAACCGTGAATAAGGCTCTCAGAAGTATGTTTGTCTTTAGCCAGGCGGCCAGCTACCCAACCACCAAGAAAACAGGAGATCAGTAAGCTTACCACATAATAAATACCTGATCCGATCGCAATACCCTGACCGTTGGTATTGTTATGCGTAAGGTCGACTGCACTGGCACCAATGCCAATTCCTAGAAGAGTCAGTAAGAGCTGTGAAAAGACAGCAACTATAAACCCTGCAATGATCGCGCCCCAGCTAATACGGCGGTGCCAGTCAAGTCCCGACCCGAAATGACGATTTGAAGTATCCAATGGGACACTTCCATGAACTGTTGTTGTGGTTTCCATAATGGTTGTTTGATTTTTATAGGTTAACTATTTAAATCACCTAAGATCAAATTTGATTCCGCTTCATTGACTTTCGTATCATTTATCAGCTTTGTTACTATTACGAACCAATCCATAAAAATACAAATAAGAATGGAAACGGAATTCCATTCTTATTCATGCTTAATTCCTAGGTGAGCTTACAACCCGCCTTTTCCCTCATTATCTACCTTGTCGTGACCTTCGAGTTTCACGAGCTTGTTGTAGATCCCCAAAAGCAGAAAAGGAGCGACCCATTGGCCAACAAAAAGGCTTCTAGGTTTCGCACCGGCGATTTGGAATCCCAATGAGACAACGACTGAACCCAAAGCAAGGGCTAAAAATAAAGATGATGGAAGCTTGGCGGTCTCATCTTCAATCATTTTTGTGAAATCATCTTCCTGATGTTTTAAGGCGTGATCGTCTGACATATCGTTTTTTTTTAGTTTGATTCATAACCCCTTGATATCGCCTAAGTTTTAAGAACCTTTTGAGTAGCGCCATTATTACAGCACTGCAGTCGAGCAGATCGTAGGGTACACTATGAGGAAATACAAAAAACGTTTAATCTCAAATTATCCACATTGTGGGGACAAGTCGGCCGAACTTTAAAATAGCCTTTAAGAAGATCGTATTTGTAATGTTTTGAGTTGCCGGCATCTTTTGAACTGTTTAATGACTTCATGGTATTTGATTTGAGCCGTATTTAGTTGTCGTTATTAGCAGGGTATGTTGGGTTTATACAAGGGTTGCTTATCAAAAATTTCTATCAGCCTTTCTATCGCACTATGGTTTCTGGATGCTTCGGCCCAGCAAAAACTCGATACCGTCCCGGTTGAGAAACGGGCTCACATTGAAGCTCAGTTTACAAAAGACAAAATCACCATAGATGGTAAGGCCAAAGAAGCGGCCTGGAAACGGTCTAAATCGGTCACACACTTCATTGTGGCTTATCCCAAACAAGGCGCCAAGGCAAGTTATGACACTGAGGTCCAACTGCTGTATGACAACACGAACCTATATGTTTTCGCTCGTTGTTATTTCCCGCCGGGTATTAAAAAGATTCAGGTTCATAATATGCAGCGCGATTTTGGATTTAGCGACAATGAGTCCTTTCAGGTGCTCATTGACCCCTTTAAAGACCCCAGGCTGCCGGTCATGTCTTTTTGCGTAAGCCCCTTTGGAACGCAGACCGATATCATGCATTACAACGACGGAAGCTCTGATTATAATTGGGACACGTTATGGCAGGCAGCCAGTGATATCCAGGAACATTCCTGGACCACTGAAATTGCTATCCCCTTTACCAGTTTACGATACCCCGCAAAACCCAGTGATTGGAGCATCAATTTCGCTCGCAGTATTCGAGAGCGTGGTGAAGTGAGTGGCTGGTCTCCATGGCCTATGGCTTTTAGCGAAGCCCGTATGGAGTATGCCGGTATCGCTTCGCACATCGTTCCACCCAAGGCAAGTCTCAACTTAAGAGTTGAACCATACGTTTTACTTCGGGAGAATTCGGCTGCAGGAACCCCCAGGCAAGCAAGAACCAAATATACCCCCCTTGCCGGTGGTGAAGTTAAGTATGCGATCAATAACAACACGGTACTTGAGGCGACTTTAAACACCGATTTCTCACAGGCTAGCGTTGACCAGCAGGTCATAAACCTTTCACGATCCATTGTCTATTACCCCGAGCAGCGCCAATTTTTCCTAGAAAACTCAAGCCTGTTCTCCGTTGGTCAAAACGGCTTACTTCAGCCTTTTTACAGCCGTCGGATTGGCCTGAGTGGCAATGGCTCGTCACTGCCTCTTAGAGGCGGCATACGTCTTATTCACCAGGACAATAAAAAATCGACAGGTCTCATCATTATGAAGCAAGAAGGTGACAGCACCGCTCAAGGAGCGCTCTTTGGCGTCTTAAGGTACAAACGAAACGTGTCACGCACCTTTCAATTAGGCGGAATGGCGGTCATGCGCGAAAATTTGGCCGGTAACAACGTTCACTCTAACCTGAACACGGTAGCTACCGCCGATGCATTCTGGCGCCCTAAGCCGTCACTGACCTCACGGGGAATGTTATCCCTGTCAAACAATACGCTGACCCATCAAACCGGGTCGGCCCTTTTTGGAGAGCTGGACTACTCGTCAAACACCACTTTTTTTGACCTTCTCGAAACCGTCGCAAGCCCCGGTTACATTCCCCAAACCGGTTTCTTAGCACGAGAGGACTTCATTAATACGCACCCTTACCTTTCCTTTAACATCCATAAGAAGTGGTTTCCCAAGACGATCTCCTTTTTTAATCCGTCGATCAGTGCCGATGTTTACAATCAGGCATCGACCGCAAAGTGGCAGGAGGCAAATTTCAGCGTGGTTCCTTTTGCGCTGGAGTTTACTAATCTTGCCCGGGCTAATATCACCGTCACCTCGTCACAGGAAAACCTGAGCGGTGCTTTCTCCCCGGTTCGGCATTTGAACATTGCGGCAAAGGATTACCATTTTACACATTATGATTTCTACGCGCTCAGTAATCAGGGCGCACGATACAGCGCCGAGGCCAGGCTAAGTCTGGGCGGTTATTACGACGGCCAGCTAACTAGTTACCACCTTTCCCTTAGAGCCGCACCCTCACCACGTGTTTCGTTTTCCCTAGGCTATACGCTCAATTCGTTTCACCATGTGGGTATAGGCCGAAATTCTACGCAAACTCACCTGCTTGCTCCCCAATTACGGCTTGCAGCAAGTAAGAAGCTGTTATTTACTGCGTTTTATCAGTACAACACCGATGCTCGGAACGGTTCGTTGAACGCCCGTTTCTCCTGGGAATACAAGCCGCTTTCGTTCTTATATCTCGTGTATAACAGCTCCCGGTATTATTACAAGACACCCTTCACGCTTCCCCAGCACGAACAGAACGGAGTTGTAAAGCTAACCTACATTTACCAATTTTAAGGAAAAGGTACTCTATGCCCCATATCGATCTTACCACAGATTTCCCCGGAATACGAAGCCTTCTCCTGTTTCGCCCCGAAACGGCCGCTCCCCTCAATCACCTCGCACAAACACTACTTCACGACCCTCACGAGTCGCTTTCTGCCGGTGAAAGGGAGCTCATCGCGTCCTATGTCTCCCGGCTGAACGAGTGCACATACTGCAGCAACATCCACGAAGCGATCGCAAGGCACCAGCTCGGCGACCAGGCGAACCTCATGGACGAAGTTCTTCGTGATCCCGGCACCGCCTCCATCACTCCGAAGCTCCGAGCCCTTTTGGCGATCGCCGCCAAAGTTCAGGAAGGCGGCAAGCACGTTACCTCCCGGGAAATCGATGCTGCAAAAGCCGAGGGTGCCACAGATATCGAGATTCACGACACCGTCCTTATTGCCGCCGCTTTTTGCATGTACAACCGCTACGTCGATGGTCTCGCCACCTGGCAACCTGACGACCCTGCCATGTACAACAAAATGGGCGAACAGCGTGCCCGCGAAGGCTACTACACCCCGCCCGTTAAGGTCACGCCCAGAGAAAGCGAACCGCATGTACTTTAACCGGCCATGTTAAAATCATTTTTCAAGTCAGCTTTTGTGTTGGACATTAGCCGGCTATACGGAGTTAAGGTTTGTTCGGCTTTGTGAAGTGCATATGATGACGGGGCATTTATAGTGAAAGAACTTCTATTTACCTGACAGACAGTGCTAGCTGGTAACTGAAGATACCCTTACAACCGTCCCTGATGTGGTCAACCATATGGTTTTAATTTGCCGAAGTATGCGGATTAAGTTCTATTGGTACTTTGACAGTAGGCTATTAGTTAAAAGGCAATTCAAGCCCGCGAAGTTATCCCGTCTTCAAAACACGATTGATAGCCTTGCGCTTTGGCCCTTTACTATCACTGGGACCTCCTTCTAAGTCAAAGGGCACTTGAAAACAACTGCAACATAAAATTGGATGCCTGTCTGCGACTTATTAAGTTTTTGTAGCAATAAAATTGCATTTGGCTGACATTAACTATATTGGATAAGAATTAAGCATCTCGCTTTCAAACTCATTTCATTCAAAATAATAGATGTAAAAATTTTTTGTTAATTAAATAATTATATTTATAATTGTTAACAATTTCTTTTATGAACTACTTGTACCGAATCCTAATTATGCTTGTCATGACGTTTCTTCTAACGAGTATAGCTTCTTTATCAAAAGCTCAAATCGTATCGGGTCAAAACGCTCTGGATGCCGATATTGGAAAGTCGGATCTTGGTTACATCGTTCATGCAGGCTATTTGCATTTTTTCTCAAGTAATCTCTCGGTAAAAGGAGCCTTGTTTTATGAGTCTGCTTCCCCATACCAATTGAATTATCAGAATCAAGGAATTGAGGCACTGGCCCGATACAGGATAGTGGACCTCAAAGACATTTTTTTTCTGACGCCTTATGGTGGTCTATGTCTCAATTACGATAAACTAAGTCCGGTAAAAAAAGAATACCGCACCTCACTTAATTATGGGTTCAAAGCCGGTGTTGAAGTTGAAGCCGTTCTTAGCGACAATTTCAGTTTTGTGGGCTATTTCAGTCAGATCGATCTAATGAAAAAACATTTGGGCAATCTGAGATATGATTATGGAATCGGGATAAGATTCTATCTTGGTAATTAATAGCATGAACTCCTTTATAAAATAACAATGAAAGACAAAAGGTTAACACGCGCTCTATGAAAAACCCCGTTTCAACTGGCATCGCCTTTATTGGCATACTATGTACGATTCTGTCCTCTTCAGTTGCTGTGCAAGTAAAAATTCCGATTTGCCGGGAAGACATTAGATCTTATGGCGAAGTCCCCAGCGGACTAAAAGCAGACTTGGAGGCAGAAGCTTTCCTGAATAAGCAGTTCGGCTTTTTTGGGTTTTCAATCAGCTCCTTCTAGTGAAGGACAAGCCTTTTGGTCGTGAGCGTTACGACTTCGGCGTGGTATTAGACTCTATATAGGAAAATTAACAAACAACTTAAAAATAACCGTCATGAAAAGTTCAAAAAACATCACCCTACTTACTTTTTCCCTTTTCGTATTAGCTCTTTTCTATGTGTCCTGCAAGAAAAACGGTGGAGTAGATCCTAATTCGCCGGCGGCCCATAAGCAGGCGTACCAAGAATCACTAAGAGTATTCATTCAGCCTGCTTATAACATATACTGGAGGAATGCCTACAATAAACAAGGCTCTGTTATTGTAAAGCCCGACAGCTGCAATAAGTTAGCTACGTATCATTTCACAACGGCAAATCTTAATTCTGAGGGTTCTGAGGGGTATGTTTTTATTGACTACTATAATGCTCCCTGCAGCCAAGCTACAATAGGGAGAGATAAACAGCCGCAGAATGTGCTCTACACGTTTACCGTCAATCCCAACACGCTTTCATTTCCTGATAATGGTTATGACCTTACTTTTTTTACCTACAACGTATTGAAGCTGAGCGCGGATAGCCTGGTACTCCGGTCTCAGAAAACACCTTCGCTAGTTAAAGTATACCTCCCATTTAAGTAAGCCCCGATGAAATACTGCTACTTGGGTGGTTTAGCCACCATGGGGATATTATGCTTTTTATTTGCTATTACCGGTACAGCACAAACAGTTCCGATCAGTCCTTCAAGCACTGTTTATCAGGCCTATAAAGATTCTCCAACTCCGCATAATGATCATATTAATTATTACTCTTTTAAAAATCTAACGGTTTTTATTGGTCCCGGCGGCAACGGTACAGCTGTTGGTTACAGCGATCTGGGAAAACAGCACTGGGGTTATGCGACGACTTGTCCACAGGGTGATTCTAAAGAGCTCTATAACCCGAATGGGGCCGGAAATCAAACCAGCTTCACTTTCTCCCCCACCACGTCAAACGTCGGCACCGCCTTTAAAGTAGATCTTACCATGACCGGGTACGGCAGGTCTTGCGGTGAGAACAGCCACAGTTATCCAGACGATCAGTTTTCATCCTTTTACATTTATACTGAGCAGCCGACTTTCATTAACCAAAGCGCGCTGGTTAACATCTGCCAGAATAGCCCAGTAATTCAAATAGCAGACTATTTTCAAGGGGGGGTCCCTAATTTTTATTTAGACGATCCCTCATTTACTTCCCCTTCGATCACGTCTATAAACCCGGCTGTATTAGCTCCGGGACAACATAAATTATATGCCTATAGAAAGTACGATAACGGCACATACAGTGCTAACATTCCAATAAACGTTATTGCCTCCACGCCCATCACGTTCAGCTCATACCCCTCTTCTGTATGCGCTAACTCAGGCGTCGTCAACATCCAGGCGTTTCCAAAAGGGGGCACCTGGGCCGGGATGGGCATCGATAACAATGGAAACTTTGACCCCTCAAAAGTAGGTGTAGGAGCGCAGGATCTAACCTACTCTTATATTGATCCCAACAAAAACACGAATCCTATAGGCTGTACTTCTACTAAAACAATCACGATTACTGTAAAGGCGCCTCCAATTGTCTCAGCAGGCTCAGCGATTACGGTGTGTTACAACGGGGCGGTTCAGAATTTGAGCGGTACACCAACGGGCGGCCTCTGGTCAGGCACTGGTGTTTCAAGCAGTACGTCAGGTAGTACGTTCGACCCTAAAAAAGCGGGGGTGGGCACCTATACACTGTCTTACACTTATTCTGACCCTTCGACGCAATGCTCTAATGTGGCGACCCTAACTGCTACCGTAAAACCTATACCGCTGATCACCGTTCCTGCCGATAGTTCGGTATGTATCAATGCCCCGCTTGTTAAGCTGAGCGGCACGCCTACCGGCGGCACCTGGTCAGGCACCGGCGTGACCAATAACAGTTTTAACGCGTCTACTGCGGGCGTAGGAACCTTTCTCCTTACCTATATCTATCAGGATCAAACGACCACTTGTTCGAATGCAGCAAACTTTTCGATTACTGTGAAGGACATTCCAAAACCGGTAGCACCTGCAACTTTTGCCGTCTGTTTTAACGCAAACCCGCTACTGCTCCAGGGCGCAACGCCTGCTGGCGGGGTGTACAGTGGGGATGGCGTGAAAAATGGGATTTTTAATCCTGGCACGGCAGGTATCGGCAATCACACCATTACCTATTCTTTTAAGGATCCCAATGTAGGCTGTACGGGGTACACGTCCTTTATCATCCTTGTAAAGCCGCTACCTTACGTGTATGCAGGAACAAGTTTCCAGGTTTGTGTAAATGGAAGCACGCAGGCGCTTTCTGGACAGCCGACGGGCGGCACCTGGTCAGGTACAGGCACTTCGGGCAGTACGTTTAATCCGGCTAACTCTGGGCCGGGCAGATTTACGCTTTCGTATAGCTACCAGGACCCCTCCTCGGGCTGCTCGAATACAGACACCATCAGCGCTTTGGTATTTCCCTTGCCTCAGCTCAATGTTGGTAGCGATACAACCCTCTGTCAGAATTCAGGCCTCTTTGCATTAAAGGCGTCCCCTACCGGAGGCGCCTGGTCGGGAACAGGCGTATTTGTAAACAATTTTGATCCGCGCGAGGGGCAGGTGGCTGTAAACGTAATCACCTACACGTATACCAATGCCAACGGCTGCAAGACTTCAGCCAGTAAAAAAATCACGGTACTTCCCTATACACCGGTTACAGTTGGCAACCCGGTCACAACCTGCATCAATAGTGGCCCTTATGACCTGACGAAGGATGTCAGCATTCAGGGCGGCATCTGGTCTGGTCGCGGGGTGAATGGTGGGTTCTTTAACCCCTCCAGCGCTGGTGTTGGAACGTTTGCGCTGACTTATACGTACCAGAATACGTTAGGCTGCGTCACCTCGGCTCAGAAACAGATGACTGTTTTAGGTGTGCCTGGCAGGGTGATAATTTCTGGCAGCGCTTCCGGCTGCAATGGAACGGTAGCTACCCTTTATGCCCAGGCAGATAGCGCAACTGATTTTCAGTGGTACCATATCAATGATAAGGCCCCCTTTGCCACGGGCGCGACGCTGAACTACACGATTAATAGTACTGAGGCGCTATACTGCGTGGGTGTCAATCAGCTTGGTTGCGGCACCCCTAAGCTTGGCGCGAAGACCGTACAGGTAATATCTCTCACGCCGCACGCAGACCTGATTTCTTCACAGACAGCCATTCCGTTTGGCGGGCTGGTGCAGTTTACGGCCTCTAACAATTATAACGTCCAAAATTACCAGTGGAGTTTTGGAGATGGCGGCCTATCGACCGAGAAAAACCCTTCTCATTATTATTATCAGAAGGGCTCGTTCCGGGTAAGTCTTGTTCTAACTTCTCCTGAAGGGTGCCAAGACTCAGTGTCTCTGAGGAATAGGATCACTGTCGGCCAGGACGACAGTCTTCATGTGTCACCCGGGCAGCCACGGCCCGGAGGAATTGATAATTCCCTCTATCTGACAAAGGTTTACCCGTCTCCGTTCAGCGATCATGTTTACATCATCTGCCACTTGTCACGCGCTCAGAAGATTTCTTTTATGCTCTACGACACCTACGGAAGGCTCCTCCGGCAGATGCTTCTTGACGGCGCGAAGGGAGACAATAAGTTTACTATTCCCGGTATGGATAAACTGGTAATCAAGAACTATTATCTGGTGATTCTGAAAAGCGATGAGCTTAATGAGCTCGTTAAAATTCTAAAAATGTGATTATGCGTAAGCTCATTTTATTTCTTGCCGTGTGCAGTTTCCTTGGTTGCAAAGACCGCTTTGATACAATAGGGACTGTTCCAACTTCGCCGTCTTTGAAGATCTTTTATCTAAACTCGCTGAAAAAGTTTCACCGTGATTCCGTAAAGCTTTCCAGTCCGAACTACAATTATTTTGGGGTGGACCTCCGGCTCTCTGATTCAGATCGGTATTACACCTCTCTTACCTACAAATACGTGACGGGCTCTGGAAACCTCGTCTACCGGTCCGATACGCTCAGGAGCAACCTCCTTCCTTTTGATGCTTACCGGTGCCTGGTCCGGTTTTCGCCGACGGGTGAAGGGCTGACACGAATTTCTTTTACTGTCACCGATCAGCTTAACAATCAAAGCGAGGCGGCTTTGGAGCTTCTCACCTTCACCAACCTGCTGCCTGTTTCAAGCCTCGTCGTGATGCCCATTAAGTCGGTAGACCCTTTAGAATATCTGATTGATGCCAGCGCCTCCTATGACGCCGACCGGCACTACGGCGGTGGCATTGTCCAGTACATCTACCAGGTAGACGGCCAGACGATTGCTACGTCAAAAAGCCAGATCAAGCATATTTTTTCCTCACGCGGGGTTTACACCATTACCGTCCAAACCAAGGACAATGATGGCGGCCTTTCACCTCTCGTCACGCAGCAGGTTTCTATAAACTAACGGCAGGATGAAAAACATTCTAATTCTAATTTTCCTTATCGTGCTACCCGGGGCGGGTTTCCCCCAGAGCAATTACGTCCGAACAGCTATGCCTTTTTTGCGCATAGCGCCCGACGCCCGGTCTTCGGCAATGGGTGACAATGGGGTGGCCACAACTCCAGATCTGAACTCCCTTTATTGGAATAACGCTAAGCTTGCATTTCTAGGCGGAGACTACGGAATCAGCGCCGATTACACACCCTGGCTATCTCAGATAAAATCCGGAATCACGAGCTTATACGTAACAGGCTTCCGAAAACTTGACAACAAGCAAAGCCTCGCTATAGCGGTCAACTACTTTACCCTGGGAAAGGTGAACTACTATGATGAGATAGGTAATGACATTGGCAGGTACAATCCGAACGAGTTTTCCATAGAAATTGGCTATGCCAAGCAGCTATCAGACGACATGAGCCTTGGCTTTACGGGCAAGGCTCTTCATTCGGACCTGGCTAGTGGCCCGTCTTCTGGGGGCTCCACTCTTACGCCTTCAACGGGCGCTGCCTTTGATGTTGGTTGGTACTATGAGAAAACGGCGGGAAATAGCAATAGGATTTCCTATGGCGTGGCGCTGACTAATATCGGCCCTAAGCTAAGGCAGACAACAGGCAGCGGAGGTCAGTTCCTGCCGATGAATCTGCGTTTTGGTGCGCAGTATCATTTGGAGAGCTATGAAAATTCCATTAATTTATCCGTGGATTTAAACAAACTACTGGTACCGACGCCTCCTATCTACCGGCTTGATCCCACGGGAAACACCACGAATACAATACTAAAGGGAAGTGATCCTAACCGGTCCGTGCCGGCGGCTATTTTCGGCTCCTTTGGAGATGCGCCGGGAGGCTTCTCTCAGCAGATAAAACAGTTTACTGTAGGCCTGGGAGGAGAGTACGACATCAACAAAAAGTTTTTCTTTCGGGCAGGATATCATTATGAGAATGTGTCAATCGGCGACATGCGGTATCTGACAACAGGCTTCGGATATGCAGGGCCAAGCTTGCGCCTTGATTTTTCATACATTATCCCTGCGGGGCAGTATAACCCCTATAAGAACACCTTCCGCATCACACTAGGATTTAATATAGAAAGCAATTATTCAAGCAAATAGCCTTCACAATGAAAGTAAGCGAGCCCTCCTGTAAAAACTGTCCACTCCTGAAATGCTTTTAGCTTTGCGGCCGATTTTACTGAACTTTTAGCCAACCCTATGACAGATAACAGCCAGCCAGCTACCTGGAACCAGCGCTATGCCACCGACGAATATATATTTGGCACCGAGCCAAGCGATATTCTAACTGATTATCCACAGTACATCCCTGCTGGTGAAACGGCATTAGCAATTGCAGATGGTGAAGGCCGCAATGGGGTATATCTGGCCCAACAGGGATTACAGGTGACAAGCTTCGATATTTCGGCTGTTGGCATTGAAAAAGCCCAACGTCTAGCAATCCAGCGGCAAGTAACGTTAAAAATAGAAGAAAGTGACATCAATGCGTGGGAATGGCAACCTGAGACATTCCACCTTATTATAGGGATATTCTTTCAGTTCTTAACTCCGGCTGTTCGGACAAAAGTATTTGCTGGTATTCGTACTGCTTTAAAGCCGGGTGGACGAGTATTTTTGCGCGGATATACACCTCGGCAATTAGCATATAAGACAGGTGGCCCTTCCGAAATAGAGAATTTATATACCGCCGAATTACTAACGCAGGCTTTTCCTGATTTTGAGATCCTGCTCCTTAAAGAGCAGGAAGTAGAATTACGGGAGGGTTCACGTCACAACGGAATGAGTGCGTTTATTGACTTTATTGGCCGCAAGGTGTAGAGCTTAAGCTGTCTTCGTTAGATCCATGTCACAAGTTTTAACGTCGTCGTGTCATCCTGCTTAAATGCCAATGCTAAAAACAGCACTATGGAAATAAGCGTAAAACCCTATCCTTTATCCAATGCGGCAAGTTGAAATGATTTCCTGAGTGTCACAAATGACCTGGGAAAGTAGACAAGGTATTTCATCGGCTAACCCCGTAAAAAAAAGTGGTAAGTGTTAGTGTTTGAAAACAGCCAATATTATTCCAACGGTTGCCGCTTGTCCTCCTATCCAGAAGATAAACATCCATTTAATCATGTCTGATTTAGATTCAGAAATATCGGCCTTTGTAGCTTGCCTAAACTCAGAAATATCAGCCTTTGTAGCTTGCCTTAATTGAGAAATATCGGCCTTCAATTGAGAAATATCGGCCGTTGTAGCTTGCCTCAATTCAGAAATATCGGCCTTTAATTCAGAAATATCTGCCTTTGTCGCCACTGTTGTTTCAAAATTCTCCTGCTGTACGTTGTCGCGTACATTGAGAAAGTTGATGAGTTCGGAAGCCTGCTCGCTGCCCAATACGACCTTAAGTCGTGAATAGGATTCCAATAATTGAGCTGATGTTTGCATTTTCATAAAAGTACGGATTAAGTGTGAGTGAAAAAATTAATTTATGGTGCGCTACCGCCTGTAGGTAGGAATATGGGCAAGTGGAGAGCGAAAACTGTGGTGGGCTCCCTTCAGAGATAACCTGTTTTTTGATACTACCTTGGAGCGAGGGGGGTCGCGTGGGGGCTCTCATTTCCGGCCTGTGAGGCTACTGTGTACTAGGATTGATTGATGTTATCCCTTGATTTCTTTGTCTATCTTGTCTTAAAAAGGTTATGGATTACTTATCTTCTTCTATTTTTTCAAAACCTATGGGAAAGGTTTTTGTGGGAATTATAATTGCAGCCGGGATTATTTTTTCAATAAAAGAAGGCTTTGCTTTTGGACAGTGGTTAAGAATACACTAGACACTACTTAAAATTTGAAAGTGAACGATCATAAACCTGATGCTCCCCCATTGCAAAACACATGGATATTACCAAGAATGGGTATGCCGAGTACGTTGTTGTGGAGTTAGTCTTAACCAAGGTGGTCATTATTTCTGGTCAATTAAGTTTTGACGAAAAGGGCAATTAAATAGGGCAAAACGATTTTGAAAAGCAGGTTGATCAATTTTTGGACGCTTGTCTGCGATTCTGCAGCTGGTCAGGGTGCCGGCCTCATTTTGACGTAGCTGCGCTCTGCCTTGCGCAGATGAGCCTGAGTTCGTAAATGACAGGCAAAAAAAATTTAATTAATTTTTTGCTTAAACGATTAACTTCCTTATGTTTAGTAATAGGCTATGGCTAGCCACTGATTGGAAGTTTACCCAAAAAAAGGTCCAGTTTAGCTAGCGAAGCTTAATCGATTAAAGGTTTTCAGTGCAAGTAATTACCAGTCAATCAAATTTGTGATGATTTTTTACCCGTCAACCTGTACGTGTATGCCGTATTCTCTATTCGGTAGGTCGGTATGGACGGCTGCCATCATAGTTCTCTCATTGTTTCTGTCTGCAGATCTTCATGGGCAGCAACAACTCTCAGGTAACACTTCCAGCAAATACTTGAATTTCCCAATAGGAAGTAGATCCAGGTTGAAACCTGTTACAAGTTGCCAGAGATATTATCTGGAAAATGAGTTGGGGAATATTCTACCTCGAGACCTCAAAGCCGGGAAAAATGAATTACAGGTGTTGCTGGATATGACAATAGCACAATTATTTTTCAATTAGGAATGAGGCACATCATGAAAAACATCCTTAAAAAAAAATCAGACAATGGCGTTGAGTTCATTGCATCAGGCAAGATTGCGGCCTTTATAGAGGTTAAAGCATTCGAAATGAAATCTGTCTGGAATAATCCAAAATAGGAAACCGAAAATCCAATTATCACTATATGTCAACTAACACACCATTTGTATGAAACAAATTTATTTACTCTGTTTATGGCTGCTTATGGCCATGGCTGTGCATGCGCAGCAAAAAACAATAAGCGGAATTGTAAGAAATAAGCTGGATAATAGTGTCGTGCCAGGCGTCACCGTGAAAAACAAATCGAGCGCCACAATCACTGATTCTAGAGGTCGGTTCAGCATCGAGGCCGCCCCGGGTGATGTTGTTTCTTTTACTTTTATTGGGATGTTGCCTGTGAATATGCCCATCACGGCTCAAACAAGAAGCATGGACATTGTTATGAGCGAAAGTGCGAACGACCTGAATACTGTGGTGGTAACAGGGTACAAGAGTGAGCGAAAGAAGGACCTCACGGGCTCGATAGCAGTCGTGAATATGGCCGAAGTGAAGAATATTCCTTCTGCGAGTCCTGCCCTTTCGTTACAGGGACGTGTACCCGGCTTATACATCACCTCTGATGGTTCTCCGACTGGAGGCACTGGCCGCACGATCCTGATACGAGGAAGTAATACTTTAGGGAATTCAGATCCACTCTATATTATTGATGGAGTACCCACAAAACGGTATGATGTTTTTGCCAACTTAAATGCGAATTCAATCTCATCGGTCCAGGTTCTGAAGGATGCCTCGGCCTCCTCTATTTATGGTTCCCGGGCATCGAACGGGGTTATCATTGTGACGACAAAGCAAGGCGAAACGGCAGTTGGACCACAAAAGGTTAATATCCAACTGAATTCTAGTCTCACAATACAAACTTCAAGACCATGGCAGGAAAACGTCTTAAACGCAGAGCAGCGGGGCAGGATACTCTGGCAAGCTGCGGTGAATGATAAAACTGACCCCAACTCTGTCGGAGCAATCTACTCCTATGACTGGAACAAGGATTTCACAAACCCAATTCTTAATAAAGTAAATATTACCCCCTTCGTTGGTGGATTCCAAAAAGATGGAGTAACTCCTGTAGATCCACTTGAGCGAGTGGGAAATACAAACTGGCAGAACGAACTTTACAAGACCGCGGTCATCAATTCCCATGACCTTACTATCACCGCTGGAAATGGCAAAAGCGGACTGTTAATCGATATGGGCTACTATAAAAACTCAGGCCTGATCAGGTATACTAATTACGAACGCTATAACGGACGGGTGAATTCGTTCAGCACCCTCTTTAACGGAAGAGTAAAAGTTGGTGAAAATCTAATGCTCTCAAACTCTTCGCAGGTGCTTTCGACGACCGATATAGGTGGTGCTCCGACTCCAGAACTTGCAATAACATTAGCCCCAACGTTACCTGTTTATAGAACCGATGGAAGTTTCGCCGGGCCTCGTGGGGCAGGGTATTCAGACAGGAACAACCCGGTTGATATGCAGTTCCTGAACCGCTGGAATACCAACAAACAGCTTCAAATATTCGGTAATGTTTACGCTGAAATTGAGCCCGTAAAAAATTTGACGCTTAGAACGAGTTTTGGAGGTGACTATTCAAATGCGAATAATAAAACCATTTTACCAACCTTCCAGGAAGGCTTCCTGGGAAGGAGTGTAAATAGTTTAGCTCTTCAGCAAACCAGTGACCTGAGTTTAACATGGTCGAATACAGCAGTTTACCAGTTGAATTTTGGCAAAAGCCGTTTGAATCTCCTTGCAGGCACAGAATCTGTTCAAAATGACGTTCAGGTGCTGGGAGCATTTAGGGAGGGTTTTGCCATTCAGGATGAGAATTACTTCAATTTAAACGCTGGAACCGGAGCAAGCACAAATAACGGTTCAGCAACTGGGTTTAGACTATTCTCGGTTTTTGCGAAGGCGTCTTATTCTTTCGATGACAAGTATTTGGCCTCTGCGACTGTTCGGCGTGATGGATCTTCCCGATTTGGCATAAATAATAAATACGGTATTTTCCCTGCCGTGACCCTCGGCTGGCGTGTTAGCGCTGAGAATTTTTTAAAAGATGTCCATTTTATTAATGATATTAAGCTTAGAGCCGGAATAGGCCGGGTAGGAAATCAGGATTTAGGTACAATAGGGAACGAGGCGCGGTTCGGTCTGCTTCGCCCAAATTACGGAACGATTGGTACAGGCTTTCCTGGTTCCTGGCTAAATATGGGAACGGCTTATGACCTTGGGGGAATCAACTCCGGTTCTCTTCCCTCGGGTTTTGTTCAGGTTCAGGCAGAAAATTTAAGCCTTAAGTGGGAATCAACCAATGAACTGAATCTAGGAACCGACTTTAGCTTCTTGAACGATAATCTTTATGGATCATTCGACTATTTTAGTCGCAAGACCAAGGATATTCTTATAACCCCCCCAATTGCAAGTGCTGTAGGTGAGGGAAGAAATAAGTATATTAATGGCGCAACAAAGAGCAACAAAGGCTGGGAAGCGGTTCTTGGCTACCGTTCCCGTACCTCTGGTGGATTCTCTTACGGACTCAATGTAACAGCAGCTCATTTTGCCGATATTATCACTGCTCTGCCACCTGAAGTTCGAACTGCCTATCCGGGGAACGCCGCTAATTCAATTATCGGACATTCTCAATATTCTTTCTTTGGGTATAAGACTGAAGGGATATTCCAGAATCAGGCTGAAGTAACTGCCCATGCAACTCAAACTGGGGCGGGCGTTGGCCGCATCAAGTTCAAAGACCTTAATGGAGATGGTAAAATCGATGGCAACGATCAAACTTGGTTAGGAACCTCACTGCCTAAACTTGAATACGGCTTAAGGCTGGACTTTGGTTACAAGAACTTTGATCTTTCCCTATTTGGATCAGGGGTAGCAGGAAAAAAAGGATTTGATCCCATGAAATACCCGAACAGCTTTGCCACCGTTAATCAAAACAATGGCCCTGGCGTGCTCAATGCCTGGACTCCCAAAAATACGGGTGCAACTACTCCTGCATTATCACTTACAGATAACAATAATGAAGGAAGACCATCTGACTTCCTGATCGTAAAAGGAGATTACTTCAAACTCAGAAACGTTCAATTAGGGTATACTATTCCCAAGGTGATTGCACAAAAACTAGCCATGCAGAGTCTTAGATTCTTCGTGGTTGGTCAAAATCTGTTCGTTCTTAAATCAAAGAGTTATTTATCAAAAGATCCTGAAAGAATTGGCAGTATAGGCACTGCCGGTCAAGGTATTGGTGGTCTAGTCAGCTGGCCTCAGCCCACTTCTGTGACCTTCGGATTAAACGTAAGCTTTTAAAATCTAGAAAAAAAAGTCATGAGAAAATCATTCTTTGCAATTATAGTCGCCCTTTCCGTCTTTGGCACGGGTTGTAAAAAATACCTTGATTTCAAACCAAAAGGGACGGTAACCGCCGATGCAGTAGCCTCTCCCGACAAGATCGAAGGGCTAGTCACTGCCGCCTATGCCGGCATTGGTAATGACGTGTTCACTGGGCCAATTACCAGTATGTGGATCTATGGCAGTGTGCGTTCAGACGATGCTTACAAAGGCGGAGGCAGCGCTCAGGATTTGGGCGAGTTTAATGCCTATGAACAATATAATTTGATCACACCCTTAAATAGCAACAGCAACTTCGGTTTTCCGAGTACATGGAAGACGGCTTTCGCAGCAATATCAAGGGCAAACTTCGCTTTGAAAGCATTAAGCAAAGTGACCGATGCTCAATTGCCAAACAGAAGTGGCCGCATTGGGGAAATGCGCTTTCTTAGGGGGCATCTTTACTTTGTCCTGAAAGAGCTGTTTAAAAACGTTCCCTATGTTGACGAAACCCTGACTGATGAACAGATACTACAGACTTCTAATGTAAAGTACTCAAACGACTCCTTATGGAGTAAAATTGGCGCTGATTTTCAATTCGCTGCCGATAATCTTCCTGCCAAACAGGCTGAAGTTGGAAGGGCAAATAAATTCGCTGCCAAAGCTTATCTAGCTAAAGTACGTCTCTACCAGGCCTATCAGCAAAATGACAATCATGCGGTAACTGGAATCAATGCAAGCCGGTTGAATGAAGTTGTAAGCTTAACGAATGATGTTATCAATTCAGGGCAATATAGATTGTACGATGATTTCGCTAAAAATTTCCTTTATGGATATGACAATGGGCCAGAGTCGATTTTTGCCATCCAATATTCCATCAATGATGGAACAACCTTTGGACGAATTAACGAAGCAACCGGCTTAAGCTACAGTTTGGCGCCTCAGTATGGATGCTGCTGGTTCCATATTCCCTCACAGAATATGGTCAACGCTTTTAAAACCGATGCGAACGGCCTGCCCTTGTTCGACACCTTTAATGACAAAGCGCTTACAGATGCTGACCTGGTACCGACAGGGGCAAGCGTTGACCCCCGTATAGACCATACCATAGGAATTCAAAAACACCCCTTTAAATACAGGCCAGATATTCTGTATGATCATAGCTGGGAACGCGCGCCTGCCCTTTATGGGAGCTTTGGAAACATGAAGGAAGAACAGTCAGCCGATTGCCCATGTTTCAAAAAAGTGGGTCCTTTTTATGGAAGCTCGGTGAACCTGGACATTATCAGATATGCAGATGTGTTGCTCTGGCAGGCCGAGGCCCTGATCCAACTCGGCAGACCGGCAGAGGCTCTACCCCTGATCAACCAGATAAGGGTGAGAGCAGCGAATAGTACCAAATTGACAAGGTTCGCTGACGGGACAGCTCCCTCAAATTATAAAATCAGCCCTTATGTAAATGGCGTCAATATTAGCTGGACAGCGGCAAATGCTTTCAAAGCCCTTCAATGGGAGCGCCGTCTTGAATTTGCCATGGAGAGTCCCAGGTTTTTTGACCTGGTGCGCTGGGGCACGGCTGCAGAAACATTGAACGCCTATATCGCTGTCGAAAAAACCAGACACGCATTTTTAACTGGCGCCCAATTCATAAAGGGAAGAAATGAATACTTCCCGATTCCTCAAGTAGAGGTTGACTTCACTAAGGGACTGTATAAGCAAAACCCGGGTTATTAGAAAAGGGATTGGAATATCGAAATTTCATCAATGAGACAGGTCTTTCATTCCTCTCATTGGTGAGATTTTGGTTTCTAAGATGAGGTATACAGTGGTACCCAATTCACCGGTCGGAAGAGTTTATAAAGAGCCTATGCGCCCACAGGTGCACTTTTCTCCCCGCCGTGGATGGAAAAATGATCCAAGTGGTTTGGCTTTTTCAAAGGGGCGCTACCATCTAATTTTAAGCTCAACCCTTTTGGGTGGAGTTCGAGGAGAGTGCAAAGGGAAATCATGATAAGATCAATTTCACAGCTATTAGTTTTACTACTGATCTCTTCTTCCGCTTGGGCACAGCATCCTGCTGAGACAGTACCAGATTTTACATTCTTCACCTTTAAGAACACGACTTTTACAGCAAAAGATCTAATTTGCTGCAAGCCTTTATTTCTTATCTATTTCGATGCTTCCTGCGAACATTGCCAGCGAGCCATAATAAAGTTGAATGATGAGTACCCCAAACTGAAAGACGTATCTATTTACCTGATCTCTTCAGATCCACGGCTGGAAGTGGTTCACTTCATGAAAAAATTTGGGACTTCCTTGTACACAAAAAAGAATGTCACCCTGCTTCTCGATCCAAAAAATGAGTTTATTTCCAAATTCGGCCCACGCAAATATCCCTCTATGTTCCTTTATTCTGAGCAGAAAAAGTTGCTTGACTACGAGGATAATGAAGAGTCCATGTTTCGAATTTTAAACCAGGTGGAAAGACTTCCTCAAAATAGAAAGTAGCTTAGTTTTTTCACATGAAGCGCATTTTAATTCTGTTTCTTTTCTTCCATTCGATAAGCCCTGAGAGATTGAAATCTCAGACTCTCTATCATGAGCAATTCAGGCCCCAGATTCATTTTTCGCCCAAGGGAAACTGGATGAATGATCCGAATGGCCTGGTCTACTACAAGGGTATATACCATATGTTCTTCCAGTACTATCCCGACAGCACGGTATGGGGCCCCAATTACTGGGGACATGCAACCAGTAAGGATCTTATGCACTGGACTGAAAGGCCCACTGCTCTTGCACCCGACAGTCTTGGCTTAATCGCTTCAGGCAGCGCTGTAGTTGACTATAGGAATTCCAGTGGTTTTGGTAAAAAAGGCAGTATCCCCTTGGTAGCGATATACGCGCAAATTAACCAAAAGCTAGAAAAGCAACATCAATTTGGTCAGTACCAGTCGATCGCCTATAGCACCGATGAAGGCAGCAAATGGGAGAAGTACAGTGCTAACCCAGTCATAAAAAACCCTGGTGTCCGGGATTTTCGTGATCCCAAAGTAATTTGGTACGCTGCCCAAACTAAATGGGTAATGACAGTTGCCACCCATGACCATGTGACCTATTACTCGTCTGCCAACCTGAAAGCCTGGAAAAAAGAAAGTGAATTTGGACAGACTGCTGGCGCTCATACCGGGGTATGGGAATGTCCCGACCTGGTTCCTTTTAAAGTTGATGGCAGGGAAGTATGGGTACAAATTGTCAGCATCAATCCGGGCGGTCCCAATGGAGGCTCTGCCACTCAGTATTTTGTGGGCGATTTTGACGGTCATGCCTTCAAACCATTCAATAGCAAGATTAAATGGCTGGACTACGGCACCGATAATTATGCGGGTGTTACCTGGTCAAACACAGGCGAAAGAAAAATATTTCTTGGCTGGATGAGTAACTGGCAATATGCGACGGTTGTTCCTACCCTAGCATGGAGAAGTGCGATGACCGTACCGCGTGAATTGTTCCTGTCGAGTAGTCATTCGGATTATTTGTTGCGGTCTATGCCTGTGAAAGAGCTCGAGTCCATTAAACTAAATCCGGTGTCCTGGAAGGAAGTTAACGTGAAAGCGCCCTTTTCAATTTCCTCAACAGTAAAAACTCATTCCGATTCCTACGAGCTGGACCTTTCAAGTAGGCAGATCAAAGACTTTGCCATTACGATGTCAAACAAGCTGGGGGAAGAGATCCAGGTGGGCTTTGAAAGCAAAAAAAACTCCTTCTTTATAGATCGTTCGAAGTCTGGTAAAACAGACTTTAAAAAGGACTTTGCCAAACGTTTCTTGGGTCCTAGGCTGTCTGCCAATACATCATTGAAACTAAAGCTTATCGTGGATGCGGCTTCGCTGGAACTTTTCGCCGACGAAGGCACTACTGTAATGACCGGAATCTTCTTTCCAAACCAGCCTTTCAATCAAATTTCAATCCAGGCTCCTGAAAGTTTCCTGATTGACAAATTAAGCTATTGCGAATTGAAAAGTATCTGGTAAAGTTTTTTATTCCCTGATCCAAAGGGGCCCAGTAGATTAAAATTGAAATTCGAAAAAACTATGCGAATCAATCTTTTTTTCCTCGCAAGTATATTATTACAACTGAGTTCAGGATTGTGGCTCAAGACAGGCAAGACCGGCCAGATAGCGCTAAAAGATACCGTCTTCAAATCCATTTTTCTCTTGAACAGCACAGGATGAATGATTCGAACGGCCTTATATATAATAAGGGAACATACCGCCTTTTTTTTCACTACTATCCGAAGGCGTCGGTCTAGACACCCATGCACTGGGGCCACGTAACCAGCCGCGATCTGGTCAGGTGGAAGGCACAGTCGATCGCTCGGTATCCTGATTATCTCAGTTGTATTTTTCTGGAAGCGCGGTCCTGGGATATAAACAATACTTCTGGCTTGAGTGGCAATGGGCAAATCCTGATGATTGCCATATTCACCAGCCACAACGCTTTGCTTCAATACTGGCAGCAGACGCCTATTCACAGGCTCGATGAGTACTTGGGTCGCTTTTGTGCTGAACCTTTACTTTTGAATCTTGAGGGATTACACCCTGAGTCTAGAAAGTTTAACAGCAAACAGGAAGATAAAGGCATAACAGACAATGGGTAAATAATAAGCCATCGCAAGATTATGATCGGCAACTGCTCCCATTAAACGCGGAAAAACAGCGCCTCCCACAACACCCATCACAATATAAGAAGAAGCTTGCTGCTTATATGGCCCCAGATCTTTCAAACCAAGGCTATAAATAGTAGGATACATAACGCTAAAAAAGAAATTAAGCATGATTAAGGCTATAAAAGAAACGAGACCAAAGGCTTGCGCAACAATCAGGCACATTAGAATATTTCCAAGTGCAGCAGCAGCAAGAAGCGCATTGGCTGAGAAATAATTAATCAAAAACGTCCCCAAAAAACGCCCTAACGTCTTTAATAACATACTGAGTCCAAAATAATAAGCAGCCTTCTCGCCCGACATCTTCATAATCTCCACGCCATAAATGATGAAAAAAGCCCACGTTCCACCCTGAGTGGATACACAGCAAAATTGTGCTACTATCGACCATACAAAGTGTTTATGTTGAAACAAAGGCTTAGTTTTTTCAAGCTTGACATCATTTCTTCCAGAAAATGGTCCATTTGAATTATCTTCTTTTGCAGACCCGCTTAAAATAGCAGGCACTTTTACGAAAGAGAAACTAATTGCCATGGCAATAATTACAAATCCAATGAATGTATATAAGATCTTGACAGAATAAAGGTCATTAGAGTGCTCAAAACCCGATCTTAAAATAAAATAACCGCCGAGCAAAGAACCAGTTATTCCGCCAAGTCCATTAAACCCTTGGGCAAAATTCAACCGTTGATCACTTGTACGCTCACTTCCTAATACTGCAACAAATGGATGGGCAACTGTTTCTAGAGTAGCGAGGCCGCAAGCCAAAACAAAAATGGCTACTCTGAAAAAGGTGAACGAACTGGCATTAGCAGCTGGGATAAATAGAAATGCTCCAAAAGCGTACAATAAAAGACCCAATAATACGCCGTACTTATACCCAAATTTTTTCATAAACATTCCGGCAGGAATACCCATGACAGCATACGCTCCAAACAAAGAAAATTGGACGAGGGTAGATTTTGATTTTGATATATGTAATACTTTTTGAAAGTGCCGATTCAACACTTCACCCATTGACATTGCAAGACCCCATAGCATAAAGAGGGCAATGACAAATACTAAAGTAACTATGTATTGAGGTTCCAAAAATGAGTTAATTCCCTTTTTTGGAGCTTTACCACTTCTACTCTGGCTAGGCTTGCCAAAAGGTGAATCAAATGGCACCCACATATCTTAATATGATCTACTATATTTCCGCTTCAATTGGTAGGTTGACTTTCTCTTTGATATCCCAACTCCTGGTCCTTTTTTAACCAAATAGATTCTAACCGGTAAAGCTCCATTTTGTCAATGCGGCACTCACCCCCCAATACATTTAAACTTAGACTTCTATCAGTTGGGACAGGGTAAAACAATCTGGTCATTGTTACTTCTCCTTGGTTAGCATAAATCTCAACCGAGTTCCTATCTATTATAAGCCGAAGTCTAATTTTATTACCCTGCGGTGTAACCGTTAGTTTACTATCTAGAAATTTAATTTGCTGATTCTTAACCGTATACCTTGCCTTTTCCCCTCGAATAGTAAAGATGACCTCCTTAGCGTTACCTAAATCAATATTTAACAATATTTCAAATACATCCCCTTGGATATGACTCAGTGGATTGTCTTGTGGTTTAAGTGGAATATCAATCCAGAGGTGCGGATCATACCTTAACTGTTTTATTCCATTAATGGGATTACGGCATAATAACAGCTGATGATTTATTTGCGTTAAACTAAGTTCAACTGGAAAGGTTAGTTGCTGACTCCATGTTCTTGTATGCAAAGGAGGCTTAACTGTCATTGACGCCAACTGATAAAATGGACCATCACCTTCATATGATTGTTTCCAAGACTGAGTGGCATATAAGTCTTTAGTATACTTATTCACCTGTCCTCCATCTTCATTCAGGTAGCTTTCTTCACCCAAAGGGATCTTGGATGTTTCTGGCGTAAATCGTACTCCATCGAACTCACCAATAAAATAAGAGCCATTTCCATCGATAAGAACCCACTTTTTATTTTTTTCATCATTATCAACGGGCATTTGAAGCATATCGGGGCATTCAAAAAATCCATCCATCTTACTAAGAAATGTCCAGTCTAGGAGACTACTCGATTTATAAAAAAAAATTGCATGGTTCTCATAAAATACCATGCGCCACGATTGATCAGGTTTATACCAAAATACATTGGGGTCACGCATACTTTTACGCGCAGCAATAACCGGATTACGTTTATGGCGGATCCAGGTTTTTCCGGCATCATTGCTAAATGCAAGCGCAATACCTCTTCCATAATCTGTGTAAAAAACTACTAGAGTTTTTTCTGGTCCTTTTCGAAGCCTCAGGGTGTTGTTCCAATCCACAATACCACTTCCGCTTCCAGGTCTGTTGTCAATTATCGAGTTGGTAATTGGAGGTTTTTGTGACCAGTAAATGCAGTCACTACTTGTGGCATGACCCCAGTTCTTATTATCCCTTCGTTGATTCGACCACTCATCAGACATATAAAACAAGTGATACGTTCCTTTATACTTAACAAGACCTGTGGGGTCTCCAATCTGCCCGGTAAGTGGCGTAAAATGTACTTGAGGTCTTAAGGGCTGATTATAATTTATATTGTCAAATACATTTTTATAATCTAAACGGTAAGGGTCAGAAGGTTCCGAATTAATCACCTTTTCAGTTGGCCTCCGTCTGCCTGTATCAGCGTTTCCCTGGGCAAAAGAAACTGAACAATCCAAAAAAGCAATTATTACCCCTATTAAAAATTTTATTGTTTTCACGGTCTCAATGGTTCTCAATAACCAACATTTTGCATATAAACTCCTTTGGTTAAATTTATTTGATTTTGAGGAATCGGCAGGTATTCATCCCTCCCTTTCGTAAAAACAGCACTTTGAAGAAACGTATGTCGTTTTTTCTCAACCGCCAGATAGCCATTCAAGGTTTCAGCAGCGATACCCCACCTAACCAGATCAAAAAAGCGGGGACTTTCCATCGCGAATTCAAGTCGTCTCTCCCAACGAAGCGCTGTTCGTGCAAAATCCTGCGTCCAGTTCGAATTCACACCATCATATGATTGTATCCGATAATTGGACGCATAGCTGCCATTGGCGTATTTCAATCTCGAGGTACTATTTTTTGCTCTTTCTCTAACCAAATTAATTAAGGGTAGGGCCTCATCCTGCCTGCCTAATTCGATAAGCGCTTCAGCCTTCATTAACAATACATCATCATATCGAAGGATATCCAAGTTTTTTGAACTTCCAAAGTAGGCGCCGACTTTTTGAAGACAGGGACAATCGGGAGGTGAAATTTCTTTCATCGTTGAATAGTATCCATAAACTTCAGGAACACGCGCCCAGGCATTTTTATAAATAAAATCTCTTTTATATTTGAAAGGATGCGTTGGAATGCCCACGGTATGATCCAGTCTAGGGTCTACGCCATTAGTTTTAAAGTCTGCTGAGTCTTTCATCGATACGTCGTTGAAGCTGTTTGTCAAGGGCACGCCATTAACGTCCGTCTTAAAACTGTTGACTAATTCCTGACTGGGGACATGAAACCAACAGCAACCGTATGGAGGAGCCAAATTATAATTTAGGTTTGTACCCATATTTAATCGCCCTACCGTGGTGCCGTCATTTATTGAATACTGAACTGCAAATATTGATTCAACGCCGTTTTCAAATTCAAAGGTGAAATTTTTGCCGAAGTCATCAAAAAGAGAATACTTGCCTGAGTTGATAACAAAATCACATAATGATACAACTTGATTGAGTTTATCAGCATTAATAGATATTACCTGATTCTGCTCATTTTGCAAGTACGCTTGATATAGCCGTACTTTAGCAAGATAAACTGAAGCTGCATATTTATTTGCCCTTCCAATTTGCGTTTGAGTTACCGGTAGATTATCTATTCCAAATTGAAAATCGGCCGCAATTTTATCCCATAGCTGATCATTGGTATATTGATGGTTTGACACTTCTGACAAATGGTCATTTGGGGTGTTTTCATCCGCGAAGGGTATATATTTAAATAGAAGCTTTGCAACGAAATGATAATGTGCCCTCAAGAAACGCATTTCTGCCTGATTCTGTTTCTTATTCGGATACTCAGCTTCAGAAAAGGTATTTAAGCCTTTTAAAGCATCGTTAGCTCTGGCTATACCAGCATAAAGCGCTATCCAAGCAAGATTTGCAGAGGAGTTATCCACCCCAACTAAATTATATTGTTCAAGCTGATTATATTCTGGTCTGTTAGCCACCCCCCCTCCGCCCTTATAGGCATCGTCAGAGCGCATACTTCCCCATACCCACATACTTACGATAGGAGCATCGTTGTAGTCGTTCCCAAGAGACGCATAAGCGGCCGTCACTAGTTTATTCACTGCTTCAGGAGTTTTTAACTGATCTGGTGTCAACGTTCCTTTCGGTGAATAATCGAGAAACTTTTTACATCCTGGATTCACCAAGGTTATAAGTAATAAAATCACTAATAAAAGTGTTGTTCTCATCACTAAAGATTTAGTAGTTTAAAAAGTTGCGCTTATTCCGAAGGTAAATTTTGTAGGTCTAGGATAAAGATTTCCACTATTTTCAGGATCTGGTCCTGTAAAGTGATTAGCAGCCCTTTTCCCGTTTATTGTTGAGAGATTTTCTCCGAGAACATAAACTCTCAATTCATTCATTTTCCATCGCTGAGATAAAGATTTCAAAAATTTATAGCCAAGTTGTAAGTTTCGTAGTTTTAGATACGATCCATTTTCTAAATAATAATTTGAAATACGGGTTTCACTGTTTGCATCTAGTAGAGACACTGCCGGAATAATCGACTTATTATTTTTAGGTGTCCAAGCATCCAATACTCTTCTTCCATAATTCACACCTGCGGCTGTTCCTACAAAGTCTGTTTGGTATTTAATAGAATTATATACGTTTATACCCTGAACGCCCTGAAAGAAAAAAGACAAACTAAAGTTCATGTAGCTGATATTACCACCAAAACCGTAGGAAAAATCTGGAAGTTGATTACCTAGCCAGTTTCGGTCTAAGGGATCAACTTTCCCATCATTGTTTAAGTCTTTATATCTTAGTCGTCCCACACCTTTGCCAGGCTGGGCGGCGGAGTTATTAACTTCTTGGTCGTTTTGAAAAATTCCATCCACGAGATACCCGAAAACATCGGATTGAGAGTGCCCTAAGATGGTGTTTCCCGGGTTTCCTGGATACGAGGAAATAACAGAGGCTGGGAGATATGTGATTTTATCATGGAACGCCCCTATGTTTGCATTGACGTTGTAAGAAATTTGTCCGGATGTATTGTGATAATTTAAGGCCCCTTCCCAGCCTTTATTTACGGTCGATGCACCATTTACTATCTTGGTCCTTCCTTCACCTTGTATACCTGAAGTAGGAAGCTGAATTAAAATGTCTTTCGTTTTTCGTGAAAAATAATCAAATGAACCATTCAGCTTGTCACCAAAGATCCCAAAATCAAGTCCTAGGTTCATCTCAGCTGTTGATTCCCATTTCAAATCGGGATTAGCAGCTTGCACTGAAACATAACCTGAAAGTAGAGCACCTGTTCCTACACCTGAAAGATCATATGCTGTCCCTGTATTATGATACCCAGTGGTAACCGTTCCATAATTGGCTCGATAAAGACCAAAAGTTGCATTGTCTCCGATATCCTGGTTCCCAACACTTCCTATCCCTCCCCTTAGTTTAAGGTCTGTTATAAATACAATGTTCTTTTTGAAGAATTCTTCGCCGCTTACCCGCCACCCAAGTGTAAGCGCCGGAAAATAGCCAAATTTGTTATTTGACCCAAACCGTGAAGACCCATCACGCCGTAATGTAGCAGAAGCAAGATATTTATCATTAAACGAGTAGTTGATTTTTCCGAAATAGGACAATAACTGATCTCCTGTCGCGCTTCCCCCCGTGGTACTCCGACCTGTTCCTGCATCCAGATAGAAATAACTTACATCCTGATTAGCAAAGCCCTCCTTAGACGCTGTGAACCCAACAAATTGTTCTTTTACCGCTTCGGTTCCTAAAAGAAAATTAAATCGATGACGACCTAATTCATACTGGTAATTCAGCGTATTGGAAAAAGTCAAGTTTAACTGATGGCCCTGCGTGTTACTTAAGCTATTAGTCGTTCTCGATAAATTCCCTTCTGTGAATGCCTCCTGTATAATTATATTATAGGAGCTTGCGTAGTCGAATCCAAAAGTGGATCTAAACACAAAGTTTTTAAAAGGTTTCAATTCCGCAAACAGGTTGCCAAAAGTATTTAGCAGGTTATTTTTGTTATTTTTATTAATATAGAGCATATGGAGTGGATTATTTCTATCAGAAAAGCCGCCCCCAACCGGCCCCGCATAAGCCCCGCTTATAGTATAAACAGGTATAATGGGCTGCTCAAACTTTGCAACTTGCAAAACAGATTGTCCTCCTAAATCAGTGGAAATAGGCGTCTCAACCGATTTTGCTAGCATAAAACTTTCTCCCACTTTCAATTTACCATCGAACAACGTTGTAGACGAATTAAGTTGTCCAGTGTACCTCTTATAATCAGTATAACGCACCAGACCCGCATTATTAAAATAACCTACATTCATAAACAAATTGCTATTTTCATTACCTGAAGAGACGGTAATATCATTTGCACTTATTACCCCCGTCCTAAAAACCTCATTTTGCCAGTCTGTATTTGCCGAATGTTCCCCAGAAGACGGACCGCCACCAAGCCAGTCCACTACATTGATTTTATCAAGAACAGTTTTACCTTGAGCATCCATGTGTGATTCATAAGTATACAATGCAGAATGAACGCTTGGATTCGTTTTGTCATTTATAGAAGCCTGCCAAAGTGCTCTTCCTCGTTCTTCGGTATTTAAAACGTTTACTTTACTACTGTACTTTTCCACACTTAGACTGGAATTAAATTGAATTTGAGTTTTGCCTTTTCCCTGTTTAGTGGTAATGATAATAACTCCATTTGAAGACCTTGAACCATAAATCGAACCAGCAGAAGCATCTTTCAATACCTGAATGGATTGTATGCTATTGGGGTCTAAATTCTGTAGAACCTCGGGCCTTTTGGTTGGTACTCCGTCTATCACATAAAGCGGATTTGTATTTCCCAATGTGTTTAGACCCCTGATTAATACCTTGCTTGTTGATCCGCTGGGTGTACCATTTGCCTCAATGTATAACCCGGGCACTTGACCCTGTAAAGTTTGTAGCGGATTACCAGAAGGTATATCTCTAATGTTTCTCAAATTGACAGCAGAAATAGCACCTGTTAAATCTGCCTTTCTTTCAGTTTGATAACCCGTAACAACAAGTTCGTTCAGAGAGCCTGACCGTTCTATTAATTTAACATTAATAACTGTTTGGTCATGGGTGTTGATTTCCTGACTCACAAAGCCTATATACGAAAAAATGAGTGTTATATTTTTATTGGGTACTGTAATGGAAAAATGACCTTTTAAATCAGTGGTCGTCCCAATTGTCGAACCTTTCAGAAAGACACTAACACCAGCAAGTGGAACTCCTTTTTCATCGAATACTGTACCCCTAATATCTTCAGAAGCAGCCAACATCACGCTGTCAAAAACGCACTTATTCTTTGAATTAATATTTCGCCGGGTCACCCAGTAAGATAAAGGCTCATTTTTGAAGTTCAAATCAGGTACTTTGTTAATACCGTCGTTGTGTATATCAATATCTAACACCTTTTTTAAAAAAACCACGTCGTCACTATGAATAAAATGGTTGGCGCTCTGCTTTTCTATCGACTTTGGCGCTCTACCTTTATAAACTTCCTTTTTGTACGGCGTTAAAGATCGACGAAAACTGCTTGCAGAAGCATGCGTGAATGCCATACAACTTATTACTACAATAATCTTTACTGTCAATATAACGTTGGATGATAAAATATACTTCATGTCGTAAATATTAATTTCATACGCTTGTAAAATTTTAAAAAAATTTAATTTAGTCTCCATTGCGAATAAGTTGGCTTCCCTATATACATTGAACACAGCGCCACGGCACTACCATTTTTTTGATCATTTTCTCTGAACCCTTAAGTTCCTTTTTAACCCGTCTTTATGTTACATAAGTGTAAGGATAATTGATTACTAACGTTTTTACGCTAACTTACAATATTCAAGTTAATCAACTGAGTTTATAGTATTTCATTAATCCGGATGTTAATCAATTGTATTGGATTTTCATTAAAGGTTCGATTTACCGCTTTATACCACATAAGGTGTGTCCACGTGATGCAATCTTTCCCCTTAAACCATTGCTTCGGTATTGAAGCGGGATCCTAAACTGAAGCTAGCAAATTCTTCATGATTTATTTTTAGCCAAATAAACTTTTTATATTTTTAGTTTATTTGCCTCGGTTCTGAGCGCTGCTCAGTCGATGCGGACGACATTAAGCGACGACATACATGCGTGACCAATAATCTGTATGGCGTTATTGTAAACCACCTTATTACTTCCAGCATAAGAATTTATGAGCGGCCTGAGCGGTCTGACCTAACCTCCGGTCGTAGGGATGACAGACCCGGACTAAAAAATTGTCTCAAAGCGCTTTAGCCCCAGCAATACCCTGGGGAGGCCCCTGAAAGCCTCTCCGGAATGAAAGAATAATGTGGACCCCCCGACTTTCGACCAAAAGTTGCCAAGATGAACCCTATTACTTCAGAACAAAGGTATGCCATATCTACTATGTTGAAACAAGATTTTTCACAGACTGTAATCGCGCAGACCATTGGAAAACACAAATCCGTCGTCAGCCGTGAAATTACTCGTAACTGCGATCAGCGAAATGGAGAATACCACCATGATCAGGCCGAGCGAAAATGCATGACCCGCCTTTTTTCAAAGCCTAAGAAAAGACGTTTCACCCCTGAAGTCGAGGGTTATGTCACCGCTCTGCTGAATGAGCAGTATAGTCCCGAGCAGCTCGTTGACAAGCTTCAAAGACTATACGGTTATAAGGCACGTTGGTCTTCGGCGATCATGCCTGCGAGCGTTAGGGCGGCGACGTCTCCTATGTTCTCCCCCAGGCCAGTTGGCAGGATTTGACAATCCCGGTAGGAAGTTATGTACGATTCCCTTTCCATCGCCCGCCGCATACCGGGTTCTAGGAGCGAACGTGCACGGCCATAAATGCTTCCCATGATGATTACTTGGGGATTAAGGGTGTCGACCAGCAGGGACAGCCCCCGGCCAAGGTATTCGGAACAGATCGAGTATATTTCGATCGCGAGTGGGTCACCGGCGTAAGCCGCCTCGGCGACCAATTTTGCGGTTAGTGAGGGGAGGTCATTGAGACTACGGCAAAAGCTTACACTTTCGCCCATCTGGATCTTTTCCCTGGCTTTGATCTGGGCGAGTTGCGCAATACCGCCTCCACTGCAGTAACCTTCAAAGGAACCGGCCTTTCCAAAGCCGACCGGGCCCATTTCGGCCAGCCGCAGGTGTCCAACTTCACCGGCAAGATCCGAGGTCCCAGAATACAACCTGCCGTCCAGCACCAATCCAGCACCCATTCCTGTACCAAACGTTAAGAAAATGACGTTGGAGTATCCTCTTCCTGCGCCATACTTCCATTCAGCCACTGCGCCAGCATTCGCGTCGTTTTGCAGCAGCATCTTTTTGTTGAATCTTTTTTGGGCAAGTTCGACAATGGGAATCCGGTCCCAGCCGGGGAGGTTAGGTGGCGACAATACCAGGCCCTGTTTTGAATCCAAGGGGCCGCCGCAGCTTATTCCGATCCCTTCGATCTGCGATAGGTCTACCTGATAGGTTTTTAAGAGTTGCTCAGCAGCCCTAAACAGGAGCTCGATCATCTCATACACGGGTGCGTTGGTCGGCAAAACTGTTTTTCCGAGTATCTCCATCGTATCCTGAGCATCCCTGCCAAGAACTACCGCAGATTTCGTTCCGCCTATGTCAAAACCTAACAGCATGGGTTCATTTACTTATCGTCCAAAGGGGATGTCTTGACTGAGCTAAAGCTGGTCTTCCCGTGCTTAACATAAAACCACACCTTGGTTCCGGCTTGTCCCGAAGTCCGGTTGACGATACATCTCCGGTTTCCGATTGAGACATCGATGATGCTTCCGGTCATTATTATGTCCACGGTAAATGGATGATTAAGCCCACCAACTGCCTGGATCGTGGTACTGCCCAGCGTGACGGTTTGGTTATTGGCCGAAAAATTTAGCCGGTAGCCACCTTGCGCATGTTCGCCAGATCTCAGGTATACACCCAGCTCTTCATTTGGGCCAATAGGCGTTACTTCAAACGTTATGCGGGAGTTAAGAGGAACATTGTCGTAATGCGCCGAAGCAAGACCATTCAAAGAGGTGAGCGTAAAGTCGGCGTTGCTCCGTTTCACAGTTCCTAATGAGTCTGGCACTAAAGATAAACTGGCTTGCGGTAAGGCAGAGGGAATCAGTTCAGGGGCAAATTTCGTCGTCAGGTCGCCGTCAGCGTCCTGAAGCACTTCTCTAAACACGAGGTTACCGCCAAAGATCTCATGACCGGTATCCGTATCATCTAACCTTGAAGGGATCCAGGCCGCAGCAATGAGCCGGTCATTGGTGAAACCCGCTGTTTTTACCACGTTCGCCCAGTCCTCATCCAAAGCCTGAAAACGCGGTTCTTCCCATGGGCCATAGGGATTTCGGGATTTCACATAGAACGTGTTGCTGTTATCACTATAAACGAGGTAATACCAGCCTTTCCATAAAAAGTAGTCAGGGCACTCGGGAACCGAACCCTGGCCGGTGAGTACGGGTTCATGTACTGTCCACCGTTTAAGATCACGGGAGCTTAAGTGAACAAGGCAGCCGGCGGCAGCAGGCGCGACGAGCGGGCTCTGCTGCTCACTAGAAACAAACAGGTGAAATTCCCCGGCGGCATCTACGAAGACTTTAGGGTCGCGAAAATTGCGATGGCTGTATCCTGGAGCCGAGGTATAAAACGGATTGGGTTTCTGTTTGGTAAAATGAATACCGTCTTTGCTCACCGCGTAACTCAACTGCTCGTTGACCTTTCCGTTTTCGATAAGGCGGGTCGCATAGAAAACATAGAACAGGTCTTTATAGAATACGACAGAGCCTGTACAAATCGATTTTTCCCAAGGCTGGTCAATGCCCAGGACAATTGGAAACTGCTTCCAATGCCGCAGATCTTTGCTGGTAGAAAGCACCCACTGGTGACCGCCAAGGCCGTTCAGGCTCTTATGATGCGCCGAGTCCAGGAGCCAGTAATTGTAAAATGTGCCGTTATGAAAGAATGGGATACAGTCCCCGACGAAGAGATTTGTACCCTTCGGCTTAAAGTATTGCAGGTTTTCGGTCGGCTGGATCGCGGCATCATAATTAACACCTAACTGGGCGCGTGAGGAAAGGACAGTGACCATCAATAAAACGCAGAGAACAAGTGTTTTCATCAGGACGTTAGGTTTTAATTTCATAAGTGGTCTAGCACCTGTTCATTGGATAACAGTGGATTTAGGGTATTTGCCAGATACTATTGAGGGAAGTTGTGCTCAGCTTGTCAAGAAGGAGGGGTTCACGTGAACGCATGTTAACCTTATTCAGGGGTTGAACAGGGAAAAAAATGCAGGTCATTACAGACAATCCACCGTCGGCGAACAGTTCAATAGAAGAATCGTCAATAACCAGGATCATGTCATGAGCCGGAGATGACGTCAGCCGGGGAGCATAGAATCTGCCCGCAAACTTGGGACTGAATTTTACGTCACCTGAGCCGCTGCGGTCGATGTAATAGGTATTACGGGTGTGATCATAACCAAGAATGACGACGTTACCAGCCGCATTGGACAGGGTAAGGGAGTAGTCTGAAAGACGTCGGGTGCTAAATTTGATCAGGTACCTGCCGCCGCTGTCACGCACTTTGCCGGCCAGGTCAATGCCGCCGCCAATCTGGACGTCACTGCGTACGACCGAATCTTTCCAGACGAGCTTAAGCTCGGGTACCGGGTCCGAAGAAACCAATAGCTTTCCATCGACTTTTTTCAAAAACAGATCTCTAGGAACGGTCATTGCGTTGCGCCATACCTTTGTTGGGACTTGGTTTGCGTAGCTCCAGTTACTCATCCAGCCCAGAAAGATCGAACGGTTACCGGTGTTACTCCAGGTGATACCTGCGTATTCATCGGGCCCGTAATCCAGCCACCTCGTGGCCCGGTCCAACGGAGTAAAATTTGCGCCGTCAAAGTTCCCGATGAAATACTGCGTGCCTGAACCCCCGTTGGGTGCCCCAGGGTTAACGTTCACGATCAATACCCAATAGGTGCTGCCTGCAAGCTTCAATGGAAAAAGATCAGGGCATTCCCAAACACCCCCGTGACCTCCAAGGTCGCTTCCAAAGGCACTTTCACGCCGCCACGATTTGAGGTCGGGTGACGAGTAGAATGTAATAAAGCTCTTTGTCGCCAGGGTCATGATCCATCTTTTAGCGGGTGCATACCAGCGAACCTTTGGATCACGAAAATCAGTGATCCCCGGGTTTTTCAATACGGGGTTTTGCGCGTACTTAACCCAGGTTGATCCTTCATCAAGGCTGTAAGCCAAACTTTCGTTCTGGTACACGTGACTGCCCTGCTTCTGAAGCACCGGGTTATGATGCGTAAAGACAGCTACAAGCGGTATTGCACCGCCACTGGCCAGGCCAGAGGTATTGTTCTGGTCGACAACAGCGCTTCCCGAGAAGATGTAACCCAGACTGTCGGGGTATAAAGCGATAGGCAGCTGCTTCCAATGAATAAGGTCTGTACTCTCGGCGTGGCCCCAGTGCATTGGTCCCCAAACAATGCCGCCCGGGTAATACTGAAAGAATAAATGGTAGACCCCCTTATAATAAACCATACCGTTAGGGTCATTCGTCCATTTCTCTTTAGGTGAAAAGTGGATCTGTGGCCGGTATTGTTCATGATAAGCGGCTTGGAGCTCTCCCTGAGCTTGTGCCCTGGAACAAACAAAGACTGAAGCAATAAGAACAAGCCAAAAAGGTTTCGTATTCATAAGACGTTACGCGGTAGAATGGTGGCGAAGGTCCACTGTTTTAAAAAATCCCTGGGTCATCAGATTGTCCAGATAAAAATTAACGTTCTCTGCAAATCCCAGCAGGCCCGAAAGGTCAGTCTCCCACAAGGTTTGATCGTTGAGGACAGCCTGAACCAATTCAAGTCCTTTATATAGCCGCCATTTTTCAGAGAGATTAGCAGCGTAGTCATCGTTAATTGGGTAAGTGACATCACCTGCTTTTCCTACATAGTTCCCCGCTTCGCTAGGGGCGCACTTCATGAAGAGAATGTAAGCGGCCATCCCCAGGGCTATCGCGTCTGGAACATAGCCGTACTTCCTATAATGCTGGGTGATAATTGGAATGCAGCGAACCCTTATCTTGGTGGTGTCCTGAACACAAATGCTAAGCCACTGGAATTCGATAAACGGGTTTCGGTACCGTTCCAGCACACTTGACCCAAAGTCTTGCGCATCCTTCGCCGAAATGGTCTCTGACCGTATTGCCGCGGCAATGTCATCCAAAATGAGCCGCCTCATATAATGGTCGAATTCAGGATTTGCCATGGCCTCCCGTACGGTGGGAAAGCCTGCTAGAAAGCCTAGCGCACACGATAGATTATGAGAGCCGTTAAGCAGCCTTAATTTAAGTTCCCTAAACTTGTCGATATTTTCTACCAGGTGAATACCCTCGTGAGACTTGCTAAACGACAGAATTTCCTTTGAGCGCACAGAATTCGTTTCAATGGCCCACAAACCAAATGGCTCGGCCATGATCATAAGCTCATCCTCAAATCCCAGCTCCTTTTCAACTTGTTCATGCACTGGACCTGGAAGTTTCCCGGGAACAATACGATCTACAAGAGAATTACAAAAATCGTTGGCCGTGTTGAGCCATTCAAGAAATCCGGGTGGGGTCTTTTTGAGATTTGCAAGCTGGTTTACAATTGCCTTGAGCTTGGTTGCGTTGTCGGGAATGAGTTCTGTTGGAACGATGACAAAGCCGGTGTCCATAGAACCACCCAGGCTATTGAAGCGTCTCTCAAGCACCGCCAGCAGCTTCCCCGGGAATGAGCCCGGCGTTCCTTCACGCGTCGCATCATCGCCATCAAAAACAATCCCGGCTTCGGTCGTATTAGAAATGATGATTGAAATTTCTGGATTAGCCGCACAGGCCAAAACCGCGTTCCAATCGTCATTCGCGTCAATAAGCCTGCTTAAAGCGGCACAGACGATTCGCTCGTCGGTGACTTTTCCCTCTTCAAGACTTTTCATAACCAGCGTATACAGACAGTCCTGTTTCGCAAATGCCAAAGAATCGCCAGAGGCAGTGGACTTTACCATTACTACCCTACCGCCAAACGTTCCTTCCTTGTTGGCTTTGTCGACGAAGTAGTCAATTAAGCCGCGCAAAAAAACGCCGGTACCAAATTGAAGTACTTTTTCGGGAAGGTCAAAAAGTCTCCTGTCAGGTAAACTCAGACCGCTGGCACCAATTTTTTCGACCGTCTGCTTTGAAAGGATCATAATCCGCTAATTACTGGTTACATCGATCATGACCTTTACCGCTTGGTCTGCGTTGCTCTCAATGAATTTATAGGCATCATGGTACTGTTCAAACGGGTAATGCTGGGTGATAAGCGGCTCGGTCTTGATGGCTCCATCCGCGATCTTTGCGACCGCTTCAAGATAGTCTTCATGGGTGTACATCATACTTCCCAAAACATTGAGTTCGTGTTCGCCGAGAAAACCCATGTTCACCACCGGATTTTGAACATAGACACCAATGATGATGATCGTGCCACCGTTCTCAACGCCAGCTATAAGCTCAGTTAGAGCACTCTGAACGCCAACGGCCTCAAAACCCACCTGAAAGCCTGCTTCTCCAAAAACCCGGTCGACAGCCCCCTTAAAAGACTCCTTTTTTAAATTCGCCGTATGCTGGATCCCGCAGCGATTGGCAACATCCAGCTTGAAATCCACAAGGTCGGTGATCATTACCTTTTCGGCACCCCGGGCAATGGCAAACTGAGCGACAAGGTTGCCGATAGTTCCCGCACCGGTCACCACCACATTTTTTCCTCTGAGGTCGCCTGGACGCTTTGTCGCATGGGCGCCGACAGCGACTGGTTCAACTAAAGCGACCTGGTCGTAACTTACGTTCTCCGGAATCATCACTGCCCGGTCCTGCGGGATAATAAAATACTCCTGGGCGCTTCCTTCGGGCCCGGCACAGCCTTCCACGGTAAGATTTTCGCAAATGTTATAGTGACCGCTTTTGCATGGGGCGCATTCACCGCAGACCACGTGAGGCCGCGCAGTCGCCTTCATTCCGGGCTTGAACAGGGTTACCGCTGATCCTACTTCAACGACTTCACCGCCATATTCATGCCCCTGAACCATAGGGTATCTGTTTGCAAAAGGATGCTTTCCATAATACATGTGGACATCGGACCCACATACCCCAACCCGGTGGATCTTGAGCAAAAGCTCATTGGGTTTGAGGGGACGCGGAAGCGGAACGTCCCGCATGGTTACATTTCCGGGTTCTGTTAAAACTGCTTGTCTCATCTTATGGTGGCTTATTAATTACTGCTTACATCGATCATGACCTTGAGCGAACGGTCGCCTTGTTTCTCAATAAACTTATAGGCATTCAAATAGTCGCTAAAGGCGAAACGGCTGGTAATAAGGGGCGTGGTTTGTATGCGCTCTTCGGCGATGAACTGAACCGCTTCTTCATAGTCTTCATGGAGATACATCATGCTTCCAAGTACGTTGAGTTCATGCTCGCCTAAGAATCCCATATTAACCACCGGGTTTTGCTCGAAAACACCCACAATAATGACGGTACCTCCATTCTCAACTCCGGCAATTAGATCAGTGACGGCACCCTGGGCACCAGCAGCTTCAAAGCCTACCTGAAACCCTTCGGAGCCAAAGACCCGGCTAACTGCGTCTTCAAAGGGCTCTGAAGACAGGTTCGCAGTTTCGTTGATGCCGCACTGCTTTGCGATTGACAGCCTAAAATCGCTCTTCGCCGTCGTGAGGAGTACTTTTTTTGCACCACGCGCAATAGCAAACTGTGCAATCAAATTGCCTATGGTACCTGCCCCGGCCACCACCACATTTTTACCGGTAAGGTCGCCGGCTCTGCGTGTCGAATGCGCGCCAACCGCTGCAGGTTCAATAAGTGCGGCCTGGTCATAGGAAACCGATTCGGGCACGATAACAATGCGGTCTTCGGTGACTACAAAGTATTCTTGGGCCGAACCGTTCGCTACAAATCCCTGCACAGTGAGGTTTTGGCAAACGTTATACTGGCCCCGCAGGCATGGAGCACACGTGCCGCAGACGACTTGCGGCCGCGCGGTGACCTTTATTCCGGCCTTCACTTTACGTACGGCACTGCCTATATCCACCACTTCACCACTGTATTCATGGCCCTGGATAACAGGATACTTGGTGACAAAGGGATGTTTGCCGTGGAAGACATGAATGTCTGAGCCACATACGCCGATCTTATGGATTTTGAGCAAAATCTCATTCGGCGCTAAAGGCCCTGGCATGGGGACCTCTTTAATTTCAATTTCACCGGGTGTTAATAATACAGCTTGTTGCATGGTATTCTTGAGTATAGAGTATATTAAAGATTTCGCGGGGTCCCGCCAGCTCTCCAATGGGCCTCGATCTGTTCAAGGGATTTGCCCCGGGTTTCGGGGATATAATAGTAGCCCCAGACCAAACCGCCAACACATACCGCGGCATAAACCCAAAAGGTGCCAGCAATTCCTATTCCGTTGACCATTTTGAGGAATGTAAAGGCGATGATCGCGTTGAACAACCAGTGTGACAAGGAACCAATGCTCATTCCAACACCTCTCACCGAGATCGGATAGATCTCTGAGATGAGGAGCCAGCCCAGTGGAGAAAGACTAATATTAATAAAGACGATAAAGCTTACAATGCTAATTAGAGCGAGGTATATAAAACTGTGACCAAGCTGGTCCCTGAAGTAAAAACAAAAGCCCGCTAAAGCGAGGGATGGGATCATTCCCAATATTCCGATTTGATAAAGTTTTCTTCGGCCTACTTTATCCAGGAACAGGACCGAAAAAAAACAGGCAAGCACGTTGAAGACACCGATGATCATTGCGGGAAGGATAGATTGGGAATTGCTCGTAATGCCGGCCATCTTAAAGATCGTGGGGGAATAGTAGATGATCGTGTTAACACCTGAAAATTGCTGGAAAAAGAAAATACCTACTGTAATGATGAGCGCCGGACGTAACCAGGGTTTGAGGATCTCGGCAGAAGTTGTATTCGACTGGCGCGAAAGAGCGATGTCATTTTGGATTGCAAGCATCGTAGACTCCACTAAATTTGGCTCTTCCAATTCCTGGAGTACCTTTTTACCCTGTTCGGGACGGTTCTTACTAAAAAGCCAGCGTGATGTCTCGGGCAAAAAGAACATACCTGCTAGGAGAACAACCGCCGGTATCACCCCAACTAAAAACATGGACCGCCACGAATCTGACCGCAGGTTATCTGAAAACAGGTAATCTGATGCATAGGAGAGAAGCAGGCCAATGGTGATCATGAGCTGATTCAAGGTGACTAGCATTCCCCGGTGTGCCGCCGGAGAGATCTCCGAAATGTACATGGGCACCACATAAGAGGTTATTCCAATAGCTACTCCCACGAGAAGGCGCATAACAATAAGCATATTTACACTTGATGCATACGCGCAGCCTACAGCGCCGGCTGTGAAAATGAGCGCGTTGGCAATGATCATTCTTTTGCGCCCGAGGTAATCAGAAAGTTTTCCGCTTCCAAGTGCGCCGATCACGGCGCCAAGAAGAACAGCCGTCGTAAGAACTTCAATGTTTTGGTTGCCGAGGGACCAGTAATCTTTCAAAAAAGGCAAAGCGCCAGAGATCACCCCTGTATCAAAACCAAAAAGCAGACCTCCAGTAGCAGCGATAATCGCTATAAGAAGAACCCGTGGCTTTAGCTTCATGAATTGGTTGGTAAGATAATCAAGCGTTTAAGTTTGAAAGCTTAAACGTTTAAGCTAAATATAAACTTATTTTTCTCCGCAAGATCTCCCAATATGGAAATCGGCTTCTAAAAAAATTTTTCTACGGTTTTTAGGGTGATGCATGACGTCGATGAGGGTATTAACTGCTATACGTCCAATTTCCTCAAGCGGCTGGCTCCCATGGGTGATGGGACAGTTAAAGAGTTCAAAGGCCTCGGCATCATCAAAGCTTAGAATTCCTAAACGGGAGGGTACCTTTACATGAAGCGAATTGATGTATTTCAAACCGTCAACAGCAAGGGTATCTGTCAGGAAAAAGATAGAATCACATTTAGGCGAAAGAACCAAAAGGCGGTCGATCTCCTTTTTAAGCTCTGTACTACTATGATTGTCTGAGATCTCAACGATAAGTTCGGTATCCACGTTAATGCCAGCATCTGCGAGCGCGTTTAGGTAACCGTTCTTACGATCCAGAAGATGTACCAGATGAGTATGGTAGGAAAAGAACGCAATTCTTCTATGCCCTGTCTTAATGAGGTACTGCGTGTTTTGATAGGCGGCCTTCTCGTTGTCAATAGCGATAATATTCGCTTCAATGTTTGGCAGGATTCGGTCTATGAGGACAAAAGGTATTTCGTGAGCGTTTAGATAATTGATTTGGGCTTCACAATTCTCAACGGGTACCAGGATTAGCCCGTCAACCTGCCTGTTGACTAAAACGCTTACAAGACCGGCAAACTTTGCCGGGTTCTCATCGGAACTCCCATAGATGACCGTATAATTAATTTTCTGACAAGCCGCTTCGATCGCGTTAATGACCCCGGTCGTAAACCGGTAATTAATGTCTGCTACGACGAAAGCGATGGTGTGTGTCTTTTTTGTTTTGAGGCTGCGGGCGATCTGGTTTACCGTATAATTTAATTCGATAGCGACCTCTCTGATTTTGGCCGCGATCTCTTTACCAACCCGCTTTTCTTCGTCTTTGTTGTTGACTACATAAGAAACCAAGGCTGTCGAAACGCCCACTTTTTGAGCGATATCTTTTAACGAGGTCTTCTTTCTCATCTAGGAATGTTGGTTTAGGGCGCAAACTACGGGTTAAACCGTTAAAGCTAATTAAGCGCCGTGAGCAAGTTGATTGCTGACAGAAGACGGAAACACTTATTTCTAAAACAATATCATGTTCGTTTACTCGTCTGGCATTTAGTTTTAAATAACATTTTAATCATAACTAACATGAACAAGACGATTTTTATAACAGGCGCCTCTACAGGCCTTGGAAAAGCAACGGCATTATTGTTTGCCAACAAGGGTTGGAATGTGATCGCTACAATGCGTAACCCCGACAGCGGCAAGGGGCTTGAAGATCATCCTTTGATCAAAGTACTCACGCTTGATGTGACCGATCTCGAAAATATTAAAGAGACCGCGTCAAAAGCGATCGAAATGGGTGTTGACGTGGTTTTCAACAATGCCGGCTACGGCTTGGTAGGGCCGCTTGAAGGGGCTACTGATGAGCAGATTGTCGCCGAGATCAATACCAACCTCCTGGGTACGATACGGGTTACCCAAGCCTTCATTCCCTACTTTAGAGAACGTCGGACCGGTTTGTTCATCACAACAACTTCAATCGGAGGTCTTGTCGCCTTACCATTTAATTCTATTTATCATGCCACAAAATGGGCGCTTGAAGGCTGGAGCGAAAGCATGAGGTATGAACTGGAAAAATTTGGGATTGGGATCAAAACAGTATCTCCAGGCGGCATTGAAACTGATTTCATAAGCCGCTCGCTTGTTATGACGGCGCACCCTGCCTATGACGATTTGGTTAAACAGGTCTTCGCAGGGTTTACTGATTCAAATAGTGTGATAAAACCATCGACTGCCGAACAAATCGCCGAAGTGGTCTATGAAGCGGCAACCGATGGAAAACCCCAGCTGCGCTATGTTGCCGGAGAAGATGCTAGGCAGCTTTATAAGCGGCGGCTCGAGGTAGGTGATGAGCTGTTCCGTAAAGATGTCGAGGCCCGGTTCTTCGCTTAGAAAGGCTTATATTTTGGCCTTTTAAGAACACCCTATGGCCGAGTTCATTAATAAGCTTTCATTGAGATGGTCTGACCTGGACCCTAATTTCCATATAAGGCATACGGCGTACTATGATTTTGGGGCCCAGCAAAGGCTTGAGATCTTGCAGGCCTATGGGATTAGTACCTTAGCAATGGCCGAAGGACATTTTGGACCTGTCTTGTTTCGTGAGGAATGCGTGTTCAAAAAAGAGATCAGGCTAAGCGACACTGTATTGGTAAGCACTCAAATCGCTAAATTAAGGCCCGATGCTTCAAGATGGACCATCGTCCATCAATTCCTGAATGAAGACCGGTCCAAGAATTACGCAACGCTCACCGTTGACGGTGCCTGGATGGATACCCAGCTTCGTAAGCTTGTATCACCTGTTCCACAGATCATCATTGATGGAATGCAGCGCATTACAAAGACCGCCGACTTTAAAATCGTGTAACTGGCGCTTTAAGACGCTTTAAGTGATGCCATGTCAATGACGAAGCGGTAATGGACGTCACCGGCGACTGTTCTGTCATAGGCTTCATTGATCTGATTAATGGAAATCACTTCGACGTCAGAGGTAATATTATGTTTGGCACAATAGTCGAGCATTTCCTGGGTTTCTTTTACTCCGCCTACTAAAGAACCAACCAAACTCCTTCTTGACATAATGAGGTTACCAGCCTGCACATCCGACGGCTTTGGCGGGACACCAACAAGGATCATAACGCCGTTGGTCTTGAGGAGCGGAAGGTATGAGTTATAGTCATGTGGTGCCGAAACGGTGTCCAGGATATAATCAAAGGTACCCGCGAGTTCTTTCATCGTATCCGTTTCGGTGGTGAGGGCAAAATGGTGTGCTCCTAATTCAAGAGCGTCCTTTTCTTTTGCGGCCGATCTCGACAAGATGGTTACTTCGGCCCCCATTGAAGCGCCCAGTTTAACGGCCATATGGCCAAGGCCACCTAAGCCGACGATCCCCAGCTTGTCTCCGGACCCAAGTCCCCAATACCGTAGAGGTGAATAAGTCGTAATACCGGCGCAAAGCAGCGGAGCCACTTTTTCGAGTGGAAGATTGTCGGCGATTCTTAAAACGAAGTGCTCGGTGACCGTGATGTGTGTCGCGTAGCCACCATAAGTGATCGTCTTTTTGTCCTGCTCCAGGGCGTTATAGGTTTGGCTGTTGCCATTTAAACAATACTGCTCTAGGCCATCGCTGCAATTTTCACAGTGCATGCAGGAATCAACAAAGCAGCCGACACCTACTGTGTCGCCGACCTGGTGTGCGGTGATCTGATCGCCTATACGGGTAACTTTGCCGACTATCTCATGACCTGGGACAACAGGATACATGGTGCGGCCCCATTCGTTCCTTGCAGTATGAATGTCGGAGTGGCACACGCCGCAGTATAATATTTCAATTTCAATATCAAGAGGACCGGGCTCCCGGCGGTTGAGCTGAAAGGGTTCAAGAGGTTTGTCTGCCTGAGTAGCGGCGTAGGATTTAACGGTGGGCATAAGGTTGGTTTGTGTGAAGATTACAATGGTGGGGTCGGGGTTGTTTGCCCTGATCTGTCACATTTCAAGCACCGATTCAATTATTTATCTTTGAAAACAGGATGCCAACTATCATTTTTTGTTTATGGATGGAGGTTATTTTTTTATTCGAATGAAAACGACGAACCAATTCATGTCCATGCCGAGAAAGGGGATATGGAGTGTAAGTTCTGGATCTTGGTTGATGCAGTAGAAATAAGGGAAGAATACTCCTATAATTTAGGTCCAGCTTCTCGTAGAGAGGTCAGGAAGATCATCTATCAGTACTTTGACTTGATCGTTGAATCATGGGAAAAACGATTTAAATGATTAAAACATGATACGAAGCCACAATGTCGAATCAATTTTATTTACAGAAAACGACTTAGTCCTTAAAGTTGATGGTCAGGAGCACATAATTAAGTTGAATGTTGTTTCCGAAAAGCTCGCGGGCGCATCGGCAATCGAAAGGGGTATGTACAAACTTTCGCCTTCTGGGTATGGGATTCATTGGCCTTTATTAGATGAAGACCTGTCGGTCAGCTCTTTAATAGCTAGTGCTTTAAACAACTAAGCAATTAGGAGGACTTCATGCAAGGAGCAAAGTCATTTAGTATTTCCAGGCATAGTATTTCCCAAGCCTGGTTACGGCAGATAGAAATACCGAAGCCCGACGGCAGAGGAGTTCGCACGCTTGGTATTTCACAAATCCATCCGCAAGCTCAATCCATATAGTCCAAAAGCTCATTTCCACCTCCTGCCTGCTAATCAGATCGCTTTCACCGGTTTTTTATGCTCATCCAGGGCCACAAAAGTAAAGCTACCGGTTACTGCCCTGTCACGAACAGCTGCATACATCTCCTCAACATAAATTTCGACAACCACTTTTAAACTGGTATTCCCGACATGGCTCACACGACCAATGAGTTCGACGATCGTGCCTCCGGGAATAGGCCTGTTAAAATCAATTCGATCCGAGGAAACGGTTACCATGCGCTTACGACTAAAGCGCGTGGCGGTAATGAAAGCTACTTCATCCATTAGTGCCATGGCTGTGCCACCGAACAAGGTATCGTAGTGATTGGTAGTATTGGGGAATACTGCCTTGAAAATGCGGGTCTCAGCCTGATCTATCTTTTCTTCAATGGTCATCTTTCTTCGTCTGGATAATGTGCTCCAATCTTCTCCCGCGCCTGACGTGCTGCCACTACCATGTGTTCCAATGCTGCTTTGGTCTCAGGCCATTTTCGAGTCTTAAGACCGCAGTCCGGGTTCACCCAGAGATTGCGAGCCGGTAGCAGCTGAGCTGCTTTCTCCAAAAGGGACAGCATTTCTTCTACGGAAGGCACCCTCGGAGAATGAATATCGTATACTCCTGGACCAATTTCATTCGCATATTCATAATGGCCAAATGCCTGCAGCAGTTCCATCTGGGAGCGTGAGGTCTCGATGGTGATCACATCAGCATCCATAGCGGCGATGTGTTCGATGATATCGTTAAATTCGCTATAGCACATGTGAGTGTGAATCTGAGTTTCATCCCGAGCGCCACTGGCCGATATTCGAAAGGCTTTTACCGCCCAGTCCAGATAATGTGGCCGACTGGCTTTACGCAGGGGCAATCCTTCGCGTAAAGCGGGTTCATCGATCTGGATGATACCTATACCTGCTCTTTCGAGGGCCACTACTTCATCCCGTATGGCCAGTGCGATCTGATAGGCAGTCACCTGACGAGGCTGATCATCCCTTACAAATGACCATTGCAAAATGGTCACTGGACCTGTGAGCATCCCTTTCATGGGTTTATCAGTTTGTGAAGCAGCATAACCGCTCCATCGAACCGTCATGTCCCCGCGCCGAATTACGTCTCCATAAATTACTGGCGGCTTTACACAGCGGCTACCATAGCTTTGCACCCAGCCGTTCTTGGTAAACAGGAAGCCTTCTAGTTGCTCGCCAAAATATTCCACCATGTCGTTACGCTCGAACTCGCCATGTACCAGTACATCCAGACCAATAGCCTCCTGCCAGCGAATGGCCCCCAGGGTTGCTTTTTCCACTGCCTGATCATACTCATTTGTGGTCAGTTGCCCTCTTTTGAACTGGGCCCGCAACTGGCGAATGTCATCGGTTTGGGGAAAAGAGCCAATAGTAGTCGTGGGAAATAAGGGCAATTGAAACCGCTGATGTTGGACCTTCTGGCGAATCGGGAACGCGCTACGTCGAGAAGAGTCGTCTTCGGTGATCCCTGCTATACGGTCTTTTACTTCCTCGCTGTGCACCCGTGCAGATAACCGCCGGCTTTTTATTGCCAGCTGATTTTCCAAAAGGGCTTCATCCTTACCTAAGGCGATATGTCTTAACTGGCTAACTTCGTTCAATTTTTGTTTTGCAAAGGCCATCCAGTTTTTGATGCTCTGATCCAGTTCAAACTCCAGATCGAGGTCGATCGGACAATGCAATAGCGAGCACGATGGGGCAATCATCACACGCTTTTCGCCTAGCTTTTCTAAAGCCTTTTGAATCAACTTCAAAGAGCTCTCATAATTGTTCTTCCAGACATTGCGGCCATCGACCAGGCCCAGGGAAAGCTGGAGTTTCTCGGGGATGATTGCCAGTATTTCTTCGAGTTGTTCGGGTGCTTTGATCAAATCAATATGCAGCGCCGAAACCGGTAGGTTGACCGCCAGTTCCGCGTTGTCAAGCAGCGCATCAAAATAGGTGGCCACCATCAATTTGACTCCGCTCACCCGGTTGGTTAGGGCCCGATACACATAATCGACGGCTTTTTTTTCTTTTTTGGTCAGATCAATTACCAGGCAGGGTTCGTCCAGCTGAATCCATTCAGCGCCTTGATTTTTCAGACGGTTTATGATCTCGACGTACACGGGCAATAACTTTTTGATCAAATCAATGCGTTCAAAGCCCTCTTCCTTTTCCTTGCCAAGTAATAGATAGCTGACCGGGCCTATCAGTACGGGCTTAGCCCTTGACCCGACGCTCTGTCTTGCTAAATTGTACTCCCCGAACACCTTCTCTGAAAATAGTTCGAACTCTTGCCTGGCGGTAAATTCTGGGACTATATAATGGTAGTTGGTATCCAGCCATTTGGTCATTTCCATGGCGGTGATATCCAGGCCGTCTTTCTGATACCCTCTCGCCATTGCGAAATACAAGTCCAGTTCCTGGTTGCCTTTCACTTCATTAAGGATAGCGGTGTAGCGCTCTGGGATCACCCCCAGCAGCAGACTCATATCTAAAACCTGATCATAAAAGCTGAAGTCGTTGCATGGAATGAGATCCATGCCTGCATGTAGCTGGGATTGCCAGCTCTCTTCCCGGATGATTCGGGCGGTTTCATACAGGTCCTTCAGGCTGTTCTTTCCTGCCCAGTATTGTTCGCACGCCTTTTTGAGTTGTCTCTGGCCGCCAATACGCGGGTAGCCAAGATTTTGAGTCAGCATTTTTTACGGTTTTAATGATATCTCTGTTAAAAGCGCTTTAACTTAACTTCGCAATGCGACCGGGAATAAGAAAAAGGAATGCGCGGGACCACGGGGCGAAAAGATTCGTCCAATACGTATCAGCTCAGACCTTGCCTCATGTCGCGAAAGCATCGTCCATCCGGTAGAGGCAGGTCTCCTGGCTTGTAACGTTACTGCCGTCCTTCCCATTCGTCGATCTAGCGAACAGTGGACATAATCGGCAGCAACTTGTTTGTGTTACTTACAGTTGCGCGACAGCCCGTGATTTGCACACGGTTCCCTATTAATTTACGTTAGCGTAAAACCACCACCGGTTGATGAAGTATGTAAATAATTTATAGGTGCAAAGTACAGAATGGTTTGTCGATTTTAAATCTTTATTTAGATGCCGGATGCTAAGACGACTTACAGCAATGGTATTGATTTTTGCAGTTCTTACTGCGACTTTCTCACTATGGCTTACGTATGTCGCCTTCAAGCTCAACCAAAACGTCATTGCCAAAACCCTTTGCGAGAACCGTTTTAAGCCGATTATGCAGTGCAATGGGCAATGCATACTTGTTAAGAAAGCAGCCGCGAGTGAGGGTAAATCTAAAAAGCAGGGCATCAATGAAAAAACTTCTTTCCAATTCGCTTCAAATTTGCCTCAGCGTTCATGGCCCCATGTCCCAAACAAAAGTGCCAAAAACGTTTATTTGACATCAAGTTCAGGGGTCTATCAAAACTCTCTTTTAGGATCAATATTTAAACCACCCCGGTTTAGTTAAGACGAGCCTAACCGCAGTGAACGATGCTTCCTGTGCTTAAATAGTACGTCATGCCGCTGCCTAGAACAGGTATGCACTTTCATTCAACACAATTGATCCAATCACTTTATGAATAAATCCATTTGGATGTGGCTTGTCTTCATGCTGGCCATAATACCCTTTTCCACACATTGCCAGCAGCTGCATACACATTACCGGGGCAAAGTCCTCGATGAAAAGACCCTCCAGCCGATCGGGTACGCTGCCGTTCAATACATGCCGGCGTCAAAATCGATAATAACTTCAATCACCGATTCATACGGCAACTTCCAGATACAGGTACCCGGCGATACTGCCACGCTATATGTCACCTGCATTGGCTAAAAAGCTGCGCGGCTGAGGGTTTCAAAAGTCAACACTAAACTCTTTGTAACGCTGGAAAAGGGAGCCATTGACTTAAAGGAAGTCATGATCTTCAGGTCTATGACCAATACATCGTTCCATACGCTCAGCACGATCGACCTAAATCTTCGCATTGTCAATTCATCGCAGGATTTGATGCGGCTGGTTCCAGGCTTGTTTCTTTCCCAGCACATGGGAGGAGGGAAGGCCGAACAAATTTTTTTCAGAGGCTTTGATGCCGATCACGGAACAGACCTAAACGTTTCGCTGGACGGAATGCCGGTTAACATGGTATCGCACATTCACGGGCAGGGTTATGCTGACCTGCACTTCGTAATCCCTGAGACAGTCGCGAATTTTGATTTTGGAAAAGGTCCTTACTATAGTAATAAAGGAGATTTTACGACAGCGGGGTATCTGGATTACACAACGAGGGATGCACTTGACAAAAGCGTGATCAGTGCCGAAGGGGGTCGGTTTAGCAGTTACCGGGTCATGACGATGATCGACCTCTTAGGCCAGGGAGCAAAAAGAAAGGGGACAAACGCGTACCTGGCATCAGAATACAATTATACTGACGGTCCGTTCCAACGAGCTGAACGCTACAAAAGGTTCAATCTGTTCGGCAAATTAAGCACAAGTATAGGCCGCGATACCAAGCTTAGTTTTGAGGCTTCTACCTTTTCAACAACGTGGAGGGCATCTGGCGAGATTCCTGAACGGGCGGTTGTCCAGAGAACTACCGCCGTTGATTTGGCAGGCAAACCGGTGCGCCTCGCTGCTTACAACCCTGTGATAAGCCGGTTTGGAACTATTGACAGCGCGCAGGGTGGCAAAAGCACCCGTACTAACCTTATCCTAAGACTCAATTCAGCGCTTAATTCGGCCTATACCTTCTCAAACACCTTTTATTACACACAGTATGATTTTTTGCTGCATTATAACTCGACGTTCTTTGCGTTTGACAGTATCCATGGTGGCGAAAGACAGCAGAAAGAGTCTAGAAAGCTATTTGGGTATACCGGGGAACTTAGTAGAAAAGTCTTTTGGCAAAACGCTTCACTTACATCGACCCTGGGACTTGCAACCCGGTTTGACCGCAGCTTTGGTGAACGGAGCGCGGTTACCGAACGCTACGCATTTCTGCAAAACATCGTCCGGGGCAACATAAGGCAAAACAATTCTTCGGCCTATTTGGATGAAAGTCTGCAACTAGGACGCTGGCTTATCAACGGAGGTGCCCGCTTAGACTATTTTCAATTTGGTTTTCACGATTCGACTCGGGCAAAAACAATTGTTAGTCCTAAGTTTAGCATTCAATATACTGCGAGCAGGACTTTGCAGGTATATTTTAAGAGTGGGAAGGGTTTTCATTCCAATTCGTCTATTACCGTGATCGGAAAAGGCTTTGAAACGCTTCCGGCCGCTTACGGTGCCGATCTGGGATTCAACTGGAAACCCTTTCCAAGCCTGTATATCAATGCCTCCTTATGGTATTTGTACCTCCAGCAGGAATTTGTGTATAGTGAAGATGGAACCATCGTTCCGGGCGGTAAAACCAAGCGCGAAGGGATCGATCTTTCTGCAAGATACCAGCTGGCAAAGCGATTGTTTGCTTCTGTTAACGTCAATCTGGCAAAACCACGCCTGGCAGATAGCGCCCGCAACACCGGTTACCTTGCACTTGCGCCGGCTTTTACAAGCACTGGGTCGATCGATTTTCGTCTGGAAAATGGCATCAATGGAGGAATCAGCTACCGGTATATCCACAGCCGCCCAGGAAACAATACCAATGCTTTGGTTGCAGACGGTTATTTTGTGAGCGACCTAAAACTAAATTATACCCGCAAACGCTATGAACTAGGCCTGAGTATCGAAAATCTGTTCAATGTTAAGTGGAATGAATTTGAGGCCGAGGAGATAAGCCGTTTGAGAGGCGAAGCCGCACCGGTCGATCAAATGAGCTTCACTGCAGGCATACCCTTTTTCGCGAAACTACGTCTGGCTGTATTCTTTTAACCGCTATACTGATACATTCGAGGTATGAATGTAGCCTGCATCAATAGACCTCTAACTAACCCGCGACATCTACTGGTAATATTGGCTTGTGCTCAATTACAAGGCGTTTAACTACCTGTTACTATCGGTGTAATATTTAATGACTATCGGCGTAATCCATTGCCGAAATGAGGCAGAAGCCAAGTCGCTAAAAGAGGCATTGGGTAAAAGAATGGAAGAATGTGGTTTAAGCCTTTATCCAGACAAAAACCTGCATTGTTTACTGTAGAGATGGAAATCGGAAGAACACCTATTTATCACATTCCTTTGATTTTCTGGGGTATACTTTTCGCACCAGACTGGCAAGGAATTAAGAAAGGCCAGCGCTTTGCGAGTTTTATTCCAGCCATAAGCAATGAGTCTATTGGTATTGATGACAAATTAGCGCACCAAATCTTCTTCTTTTTATTAAATAATTGTTTATGTTACCGCAACTTTAGGGGTGTCCTTTACGGACTGAGATAATACCCTATGAACCTGATGCAGTTAGTACTGCCGAAGGGAAAAGTGATAACAACCGAACTATAGTTGTTATTTCTTTCCTCCAAACGGGGCCATTCCTAAAAGCTATTTTTTAGAAACAGAATGGAAATTACCGTAAATCAACAAACCTACCAGATTACCGACGTTTGCAGTGTGCAGCATTTGATAACGGTTGTATTAAATACTCCCGCTAAGGGTATTGCTGTGGCTGTTAACCAAGCCATTGTTTCCAAAGGAAACTGGGAAGATTATCTCCTCAATCCCTCCGATCAAATTATCATCATTAAAGCCACACAAGGCGGCTAACCAAAAACACTAAACAAAATGAAGCAAGAAAGAATTCTAACAGATCAGGTATTAACGACCGCCCCCTTCCCGGCCTCGAGAAAAGTTTTTGTGCAGGGCGAAATGCACAATATCCAGGTAGCAATGCGTGAGATCACTTTAAGCGATACCAAACTGCATGGCAGGTTTGGCGAAACCGAGCCCAATGCGCCCGTGACTGTGTATGATACCAGCGGCCCATATACCGACGTCAATGCAGATATTGATGTAAAAAAAGGTTTGCCGCGCCTGCGTGAAAAATGGATCATGGACAGAGGCGATGTGGAGCAACTTGACCAAATTTCATCACAATACGGGCAGCAGCGCTTAAATGATACAAGTCTCGATCACCTGCGTTTTAACCATACCACTAAGCCTTTCCTCGCTCTCGCTAAAGCCGGGATGAACGTGTCGCAAATGCATTATGCCAAAAAAGGAATCATTACACCAGAAATGGAATACATCGCTATTCGTGAAAACCAGCGTATCAATCTTTTAAAAGAGCAGCTCAACGGGCAATACGATGTAATGAGCCATCAGCATAAGGGCCATAGCTTTGGCGCCAACACGCCTAAGGGTTATATCACGCCGGAGTTTGTCAGGCAGGAAGTAGCTGCTGGCCGGGCGGTGATCCCATCCAACATCAATCACCCTGAAATAGAGCCGATGATCATTGGCCGTAATTTTCTGGTAAAGATCAATGCCAATATTGGTAACTCGGCAGTAACCTCCAGCATTGAAGAGGAAGTCGAAAAGGCAGTATGGGCATGTCGCTGGGGCGCTGATACCATCATGGACCTTTCTACCGGAAAAAACATTCACGAAACCCGTGAATGGATCATCCGTAACTCACCTGTTCCCATTGGCACAGTGCCCATTTACCAGGCATTGGAAAAAGTGAATGGTAAAGCCGAAGACCTGACCTGGGAGTTATTCCGCGATACACTGATCGAGCAGGCTGAACAAGGTGTAGATTATTTTACCATACATGCTGGAGTATTATTACGATATGTGCCTTTAACAGCCAAGCGTATCACCGGCATCGTATCACGAGGGGGTTCTATCATGGCTAAATGGTGTCTGGCGCATCACAAGGAAAATTTCCTTTACACGCATTTCGAGGAGATCTGCGAAATTATGAAATCTTATGATGTATCATTTTCTCTGGGTGACGGATTGCGTCCGGGTTGTATTGCCGATGCAAATGATGCCGCCCAATTCGGCGAACTGGAAACTTTAGGAGAACTCACCAAGATCGCCTGGAAACACGATGTACAAACCATTATCGAAGGCCCTGGGCATGTGCCTATGCACCTGATCAAGGAAAATATGGAGAAACAGCTGCAGCATTGCTCAGAAGCACCATTCTACACTTTGGGGCCATTGACTACCGACATTGCACCTGGCTATGATCACATTACCTCGGCCATAGGTGCGGCCATGATCGGCTGGTTTGGTACCGCTATGCTTTGTTATGTGACGCCAAAAGAGCACTTGGGTTTGCCTAATAAAAAAGATGTAAAGGATGGTGTAATTACTTATAAGATTGCTGCCCATGCCGCTGATCTGGCCAAAGGCCATCCCGGTGCTCAATATCGTGATAACGCCCTCAGCAAAGCCCGTTTTGAATTTCGATGGGAAGACCAGTTCAACCTGTCGCTCGACCCAGATACGGCTAAAGAGTTTCATGATGAAACGTTGCCGGCTGAAGGCGCGAAGATCGCGCACTTCTGCTCCATGTGCGGCCCTAACTTTTGTTCGATGAAGATCACGCAGGATGTGCGGGAGTATGCCAAAGAAAACGGAGTTGATGAGGACGATGCGTTAGCCAAAGGCATGCAACAAAAATCAAAGGAGTTTACTGAAAAAGGCAGCGAGATCTATTTATAAGATTATTATGGAACTGACCGTCATATCTGACCCCGGAATAGTTGCCAATGAAGCGGTAATCATCAACCGGCTTTTTGAGGTCGGGATGACGCGCTTTCATTTGCGTAAGCCGGATTGGAACGGCAATCAGTTTATCGATTTGCTTAAAGGGATAGATCAGGCATTTCACAGGAATATTTCCTTCCATCAGCAGCATTACCTGACCAATAGTTTTGGTACGATGCGTTTGCATTATTCTGAAAAGCAACGATTATCCACGGATAAAGAGAAGTTAAACTATCAACAACAAGAGGGCTATATCCTAAGTTCGTCGGTACACAGCCTGGCAGAAATACCATTACTACAATGCTTTCAATATGTCTTTTTGAGTCCGGTCTTTAATAGCATATCCAAGCCAGGTTACCAAGGTCAAGTGGAACACGGCTTCCGCTTAGAAAAAGTAAACAAAATGCCTAAAGTTATCGCCCTGGGCGGGATTGATGAGACTAACTTAAATCAACTCAGAGAAATGAATTTTGATGGTGCTGCGGTCCTTGGTGCAATATGGAATAATCCATGCAAGGCGACCGCTACCTTCAAAAAATTAAAAGATTTAACAAATACTTAAGCAGGATGATTGATCGACTGCATTATATTTCACAACAACCGGAGAATGGTACGCACATTACAGCGATAAAAGCTGCGCTCGAAGCCGGTGTTAAGTGGATACAATTAAGAGTTAAAGCCCAACCGAAAGAAGATATTTTGCAATATGCGTTGTATGCCGGTGAATTATGCAGCGAGTATGGTGCTAAACTAATTGTGAATGACCATCCTGAAATTGCCCTTAAAGCAGGCGCTTACGGGCTGCACCTGGGTTTACAAGATATGGCTGTTAAAAAGGCAAGGGCCATTGTCGGTAAAAACATGATCATCGGTGGCACAGCCAATACTTTTGAGCATGTCAAACAAAGGGTTGCAGAGGGAGTAGATTATATCGGATTGGGGCCGTACAAGTTCACCAAAACCAAACAAAAGCTCAGCCCGCTATTAGGTCTGGAAGGGTATGCGGAGATTATTAAAATGGTTAGGCTGGCAGGTATTCAAACGCCAATCATTGCTATCGGCGGCATAGAACAAAATGACATAAGCGCTATCATTAAAACCGGTTTAGATGGTGTCGCAGTTTCGGGGGCGATCACTTATTCGGTTAATCCGGCACAGACTGTTCAGCAGATGTACGAGCAATTAAATACAGTTTCCTTAAACGAAGCATAAAATTAAAAAAATGCTAGAAATAGCCGATAAAACGTTCAGTTCACGCCTGTTCACAGGGACGGGCAAATTCAGTTCCCCCGCTTTAATGGAAGATGCCTTACTGGCATCTGGGTCCGAACTGGTTACTGTCGCATTAAAGCGCGTAGACGTCAGAAATAATGATCAGGATAACCTATTGATTCGTTTAAAATATCCACATATTAATTTATTGCCCAACACCTCGGGGGTACGCAACGCCAAAGAAGCGGTTTTTGCTGCCCAACTGGCGCGTGAGGCTCTGGAAACGAACTGGATCAAACTGGAGATCCACCCCGACTCCAAATATCTGATGCCTGATCCAATTGAAACGCTAAAAGCAACGGAAGAACTGGCCAAGCTGGGCTTTATTGTATTACCCTACATCCATGCCGACCCGGTTCTATGTAAACGGCTCGAAGATGCAGGTACGTCTGCGGTAATGCCCTTGGGGTCGCCGATCGGGAGCAACAAAGGATTAAAGACCATTGATTTTTTGGAGATCATCATCAGCCAAAGCAATGTGCCCGTAATAGTTGACGCAGGGATTGGCTCACCATCGAATGCAGCCTGGGCGTTGGAAATCGGAGCAGATGCCGTATTGGTCAATACAGCAATTGCCGTTTCTAATAACCCGGTTCAAATGGCTGCCGCTTTTAAAATGGCCGTCGAAGCAGGCAGGATGGCTTTTGAAGCAAAATTAGCCTCGCCTGTTTCAAATGCGGTTGCCAGTAGCCCCTTAACCTCTTTTTTAGATGAATAGCTTTAACGACCTTTTTGAAACTTATAATTGGGAGGAAACCAAAGCCAGTATCTATGCCAAAACCAGCGAGGATGTAGAGCGGGCGTTAGCATCGCCTAAACGGACGTTAGAAGATTTTAAGGCACTGGTTTCACCTGCGGCTTCACCTTACCTGGAGCAAATGGCACAGATCAGCCAGCAGCTTACCTTAAAACGTTTTGGCAAGGTACTTCAAATGTATGTGCCGCTCTATTTATCTAACGAATGCAGTAACATTTGTACGTATTGCGGCTTTAGCTATGAAAATAAGGTAAAACGTAAAACCCTTTCACCGATGGAGATCATGCAGGAAGTAGCTGTCCTCAAGGATATGAGGTATGAGCATGTGCTGCTGGTTACTGGTGAAGATAACGTCAATGTGCACGTGGATTACTTTAAAAAAGTACTGGAGCTTATACGGCCGTACTTCGCACATATCTCTATGGAAATACAACCCATGGACCTGGAAGATTATGAGCAATTAACCCCTTACGGTTTAAATACAGTACTGGTTTATCAGGAAACTTATCACAAGGAAGACTATAAGAAGCACCACTCGAAAGGTAAAAAATCAAATTTTAAATACCGTGTTGAAACGCCCGACCGGCTGGGAAAAGCGGGGATACATAAAATGGGGCTTGGCGTATTGATCGGGCTCGAAGATTGGCGTACCGATTGTTTTTTCACTGCATTGCACCTCAATTATCTCGAAAAGAAATACTGGCAAAGCAAATACAGCCTGTCTTTCCCTAGGTTGCGTCCTTTTAGTGGTGGCCTTGAGCCAAAAGTGGAGATGAGCGACCGGGAATTAGTGCAGCTGATCTGCGCTTACCGTTTATTTAACGAGGAAGTTGAGCTATCGATCTCTACCCGCGAATCGCCTAATTTTCGTAACAACATCATAAAAATAGGTATTACATCCATAAGTGCCGGTTCAAAAACAAATCCTGGCGGATACATTGTTGAGCCTGAATCTTTGGAACAATTTGAAATATCCGATGAACGCAGTCCTGCCGAAATTGCCCAGGTGATTGCGGCACAAGGTTACGAGGCGGTATGGAAAGATTGGGATAGTTGCTTAGCTTAATAACAGGTTTGCTTACACGCGAAGAATTAAAACAGTATAACCGGCAGATCATTTTGCCGGAATTAGGCATCCAGGGGCAGGAAAAATTAAAGGCAGCCAAAGTATTAATAATAGGTGCCGGCGGATTGGGCTGTCCTGTTTTACAATACCTGGTAGCAGCAGGTGTTGGTACCATAGGTATTGCCGATGATGATGTGGTTGATGTGAGCAACTTGCACCGACAAATATTATATTCTGTTGCCGATGTGGGGAGTCCTAAGGCTGTAACGGCCAAACAAAAACTCGAACAAATAAATCCGTTTGTTACGTTAATCGCCTATCAGAAAAGGGTCACTATCGAAAATGCAGCAAGGCTTATTGGGTTATACGACCTTATCATAGATGGTTCTGATAATTTTCCGACAAGGTACATGGTAAACGATACTTGTGTGATCTTGAAAAAACCGCTGGTTTTTGGTTCGATATTTAAGTTTGATGGGCATGTATCGGTTTTTAATTACCAGGGAGGGCCGAACTATCGGGATGTGTTCCCGGAAGCTCCCCCCGAAGACGAAGTGCCCAACTGTTCTGAGATCGGCGTCATTGGTGTGTTCCCCGGCATGATCGGTACTTATATGGCCAATGAAGCGATCAAGATCATTTGCGGAATAGGTGAAATACTTTCAGGTAAGTTGCTGACTATAAATGCGCTTAATAACAGCATGAATATTTTTGGAATAGCCGGGCAAAAGCAACTCACACCGAAGTCTGCGACGACTGAACAAAACCCTGGTGATATTGCAAATGAGGAAATTTCGATAGACGTGTTAAACACATGGATGGCGAAAACGCCCGAAAAAGTTTATTTGGTAGATGTACGCGAGGACTATGAATTTGAGGATTACAATATTGGAGGCGTGAATATATCCCTATATGAACTGAATGCGCATATTTCAACATTTCCAGCCGATAAAAAACTCGTCTTTGTATGTCAAACAGGTCAGCGAAGCAAAATGGCCGTTAATGTCGTCAAGCCGCACTTTGAAGGAGAAATTTTCAGCGTAAAAAAGGGAATTTCATGAGCAAACAGTATAAATATACTGCAGTACTTTCCATTGCGGGATCAGATAGCGGCGGCGGCGCCGGGATACAAGCCGATTTAAAAACGTTTAGCGCTTTAGGCTGCTATGGAACTTCGGCCATTACTGCTGTTACTGTACAAAACACATTAGGGGTAACCGGTATCCATAGTATCCCGGCTGATATTGTGCAGGAACAGATTAAGGCCGTATTGGATGATATTAAACCGGTAGCGATCAAAATCGGCATGGTTCACTCCGCTGAACTAGGTGTTGCAATTGCCGCAGTATTAAAAGCTCATCCGCAAATCCCGGTCATTTTTGACCCGGTAATGGTATCAACCAGTGGTCACCGTCTGATGGAAAGCGATACGATTGCCACACTTCGAAAGGAATTATTTTCGATAGCAAGATTGATTACTCCCAATTTAGACGAGGCAGAAATACTCGCAGCAATGACGATCAGTACCGTTGGTGATATGAAACAAGCCGCCAGCCGGATAATCAAAACAGGATGTAATGCGGTTTTGGTAAAAGGCGGCCATATTAAGGGTACCGATCTGTTTGATGTTTACCTTGACAAGAATGGATTTGAAAAAATATTCCGGTCAACTGCTATAGAAACACGAAATACACATGGCACTGGCTGTACCCTTTCTTCTGCCATTGCAGCATTTATTGCTTTAGATAATGATATGGTTACGGCTATTGAAAAAGCTAGAGTTTATGTGCATCAGGCCATCGTTTCAGGGCAGCATGTTAAAACAGGAGAGGGGCATGGACCATTAAATCATTTCTTTGACCCACAAAAAACAATTAAGGGCACCTCTAAAAACCTGGCAACGTAAATTTATTTCCTTTAAATATTTGATATAGAGTGGAAGACTTCAGGCTGGATAAATGGGCGATCCGGTTGTCAGGCTTGCCGATGGGGTGAATTTTGAGATTTTCAAAAATTATTTGAATACGAATTTGCATATAGAACCTGCCGCAAATGTGGACGCAGCCCTACGACTAGGTGCTTATGTGCAAGGTTCTGATCTACAAAGCTTATTATATTCGAGGTATGAATCTTAAGTTCAAGACCGGCCGCCTCCCTAAAGCCGCTGAAATTTGTACGTTGTATGACAGTGCAGCGCTTATACGTCCAACTGATGATCCGGAGCGAATTACAGCGATGTACAAAAAATCAAATCTGGTCATTACCGTCTGGGATGGGGATACCCTTGTTGGCAGTGCCCGCTCGATTACCGATTTCAGGTACTGCTGTTACCTTGCTGACCTGGCTATAAAAAAGGAATACCAGCACCTTGGAATTGGGAAACGCCTCCTGGCGATGACCCGCGAAGCGATCTCCGAAGAGTGTATGCTGCTGCTTCTCGCCACACCAGAGGCGATGGACTATTATCCTAAATTGGGCATGGAAAAGGTTGATAACGGCTTTATCTACAAGCGTACCCGATAACGACTAACGATATGAGGATATTTATTAAGTACTGCACTTGCCTGTTAGCTACACTAGCTTGCTCCGAACTTGCGATGGGGCAGTCGCTTTACGTGCCGCGAAACTTTAAACAGGCATTAAAAAAGGAAACCCGTACGCTTACAGGGATGCCTGGGAAAAACTATTGGCAAAATACAGCGAAGTATGCGATTACATGATGGTAAAGCTGCCTACACCCCTGCTTACCCACCAAACCGTTAACATTTCGTTTCGCTGGCACTACCAGATATCCCTTGAAAGCGGAAGGGAAGGCATGATCGATTCTACGACCTACTTCCTCGCATACTTTTACCCGCGGATCGCTGTTTATGATGATTATGAAGGCTGGGATAACGTTCCCTATGTAGGATCGAAGGAGTTTTACAGTGATTTCAATGACTATTCAGTTACGCTGAATGTACCTGGTAACTACCTGGTCTGGGGCACAGGAACCCTGCAGCGGCCCGAAACTGTACTTCGGCCTTACTACCTCAAAAGATACCTGCAATCTTTTTCTGCTGACAGCACCTTGCATTTGGCTTCATTGGCCGAGCTTAAAGCAAAAGAAATAACCCTGCCGAATAAAATGAATACCTGGCAGTTCAAGGCTAATAACGTCGCCGATATGACGTTCGCCTTGAGCGATCACTTTGTATGGGATGCCTCCAGTGTAGAAGTCGACCGTAATACCCACCGCCGTGCAAGCGTGCAGGCTGCTTACAACGATACTTCACAAGATTACCGGCGCATGGTTAGCTACGGCCGCCATTCCTTATCCTGGCTTTCGGCAAACTGGCCGGGAGTACCTTATCCGTTTGAAAAGACAACGGTCTTCCAGGGTTTCGCAGGGATGGAGTATCCCATGATGGCCAACGATGAATCCTACCGCGACACGGTTTTCTCCCGGTTTGTTGCTGAACACGAGATCGCCCACTCGTATATGCCTTTTTACATGGGTATTAATGAGACGCGTTATGGATTTATGGATGAAGGTTGGGCGACAACGTTTGAATTTCTAATTGGCACAGCCGATCTAGGTAAAGAGAGATCGGTAGAAGAGTTTCAAAAATTCAGAGTTAGTGGATGGAGCTCCGCTGTTTCGCCCGACGCTGATTTGCCGATCATCACTCCGGGGAGCAGCATGACCGGCATGGGGCTTGGCGAAAACGAATACGGTAAGGCTGCCCTGGGCTACCTGGCTGTAAAGGACCTATTAGGAGAAGAGCTGTTTGCGAGGTGCCTGCATGGATACATGGCTCAGTGGCACGGCAAGCATCCGAGCCCCTGGGACTTCTTTAATATCTTTTCGACCTTGAGCGGCCGCGATCTCAATTGGTTTTGGACTAACTGGTTTTTCAGCACCAACTACATTGACCTCGGCATTTCCCATGTAACCCGCGGAACAAAAGGCACCGAGGTTGAGATCGATAACATTGGAGGGATGGCCGCTCCGTTTGACCTTAAAGTGACTTATGCAGACGGTTCTTCGTCGACCGTTCATGAAACACCGGCCGTATGGCGCACTGGTGGGAAGCAAACGGTGGTTTCGTTGCCTCCGGGAAAGAAAGTCGCTGGTCTCACACTTGATGGCGGAATATACATGGATAGTGATCCCTCGAACAATACCTGGAAGTAAATGACCCTAACCTCTATTATTGGATTGGTTGCCGCCGCCTTAACCACCGGAGCATACGTCCCCCAGGCCTACAAAACGATCAAAACCCGGTCGACAAGCGACTTGTCGATAAGCACGTATCTAATGCTTTTATGCGGCACCATTTGTTGGCTCGTTTATGGCATTAACATGAGGGACTTGCCATTGATACTCGCAAAGGCGATTACAGCGACGCTATCTGGCATCCTATTCTACCTAAAGCTTACTTCAAAGTCGAATGCAAAAAATTAAGGGCGTTATTTTTGATCTTGATGGAACTCTATCCGATACCTGGGTCCAAGAGCTTATTTGAATCTAGCGCGCCACCCGGTGCAGGTCAGGCAGAACCGCCGGTTATCTTACGGGGCAGTTTGACGCTAACTGCCGATCCTCTTGCCAGATAAACAGACAATGGCTTGCTGGTGATATAGGGAAAAAAGTCGGGGCCGTATAGCTCGAGCGTATCACAATCCAGCTCAAAGCTGTTGACGGGATAGACCTGCCATCTTGGGTGCGCGATCGAGTATTCAATCGTCTTGTTCTCGCGAAGCTTGTTATACCCGTAATAATGCTCAAATATAAACTCCTCTTGGCTTCCGTTGCGAATGTCCTGAGGTAATGCGCCTGCCCGGGCCGACAGCGAATTCCATCTTTCGCCAGACCTCGTTTTCCATTCAAATCGCACATTGATATTTTCGCGGTCTTTCTCAAGTGTGTGCCTCATGGGCAAGGCGGAATAATGCTCGTTGTACCACGAGTTTGCTATTTGGGCTATAAGTTGCTTCGGCACAATCTCCGATACAAAAGCGACCCCGCGTTTCCAAGTCTTTCCATCAAAGTGTTTGATGTACAACCTGAGATTGACCTCTTCAAAGTTCGTATGAAAGGGCCAGGCTATACCAATTACCCTGGTTTTGTTGAATAAAAAGCCAACAACACTGATCATGGCTTGCCCTTCCCAGGTATCGAGTTCCGTAAATGGCGGCAGATAGGGTCTTAGTACCTCGCTGGGTACCGTGTAGTTAAGCATAAGAAGATATTCCCAGCGGGCACGAAGGAAGATCAACGAATCACTCCTCCAATCCCTTTGTTCCGTTTTATCATTAATTTTTTAATTTATCTTGATGAGGCAATTTCATGAAAGCAAGCTAAACAAACCCTGCCTCAACCTTGCAGGCCCCCGGTAGAGAATGACCAAGTTGATGGTCGAGATTCCCTGCAAGCATATGCGTTACTTACAATTTTTAAATCAAATCTTGATGAAATCTGTTTCGACCACAATAGTTTTCTATAATGCCTAAGCGTAAGTATTTTTTGTTGATTGTGATCCTCGGTACTGTCTCGGCACTAAGTCCTTTTTCGATCGACATGTACCTCCCTGCCTTTCCCGCGATTTCCGCAGATCTGCATACTTCGATATCCCACATACAGTTCTCATTAACCAGCTTTTTCATCGGCATTTCAGTTGGGCAGTTAATTTACGGGCCGCTTGTCGACCGGTTTGGACGAAAAAAACCTATTTATGCCGGGCTCGTGCTTTATGTCATCGCTTCAGCCGGCTGCGCACTTACCCGTTCAGTACATGTTCTTATTTGGCTGCGCCTTGTCCAGGCGCTTGGAAGCTGCGCAGGCATGGTTGCATCGAGGGCTTTAGTTAGGGACCTGTTTAAGGTTGAAGAAATCGCAAAAGTGTTTTCTTTGCTTATGCTTGTGATCGCTGTATCGCCACTCATCGCGCCTACACTGGGCGGTTATTTGTCCGCAGCTTTTGGCTGGCACTCTATTTTTCTAATCTTAGGGGCGATTGCACTGGTGATATTGACAGCCTGCCTGCTTTGGTTGCCTGCCGGCCGAAGAGAAGATCCCGGGGTTTCTCTTAAGCCTGTCCAAATGCTCCAACAGTACCGCCATGTTCTCAGGGACCCAAAGTTCTTTACCTATGCGCTCACCGGCAGTATTGGCGGCGCGGCGCTTTATGCCTATATCTCGGGATCGCCCGACGTTTTCATAAACCTGTACCATGTGAGCCAGAAAGAGTACGGCTGGATATTCGCGAGCATTGCCTTCGGCTTGATCGGTTCCAGCCAGGTTAACAGCGTTTTGCTTGCCAGGTATACGAGTGAACAAATCATTCGTATCGCACTGATGATCCAGGCGGGTTTAGGTTGCGTCATGCTAGCCACTACCACGGCTGGTTACAACTCGGAATATCTCCTGATCGCGCTTATCTTTTGCTTTTTATGCTGCCAGGGTTTCATCTTTCCGAATTCGTCGGCACTGTCGCTCGTACCTTTTGAACAGCAGGCTGGAAGCGCGTCGGCTCTTATGGGTACTCTTCAAATGGCCTTTGGGGCATTCACCTCGGCCCTGGTGGGCTTTTTACACAACGGCACAGCTTTACCGATGGCAGGTGTAATGGCGGTTTGTTCAGCTGGCGCTCTAGTCTGGTTAATGCTTTTTAGAAAACGAGCAGCCGGTGAACTGGCTGGTCCAAAAAATGCTGAGATTCAAACAACAAAGATCTACTCCGCGCCTTAAAGTGGTTAAATATGGACATGCAAATTCACAATTTGATAAAAAAAGCGTATTCAGCTTTTAATTCTAGGGACATTGACACAGCACTTTCCACATTCCACTCGAATGTGCAATGGCCAAAAGCCTTTGAGGGTGGTTATGTAAGTGGACACGACGAAATACGAAAATATTGGACAAGACAATGGACGGAGATAAATCCCAATGTTGAACCAATTGGATTTAATGAAAGACAGAACGGAACATTAGAAGTGACGGTTCACCAAAAAGTAAAGGACTTACAAGGCAATCTGATGTTCGATGGACCAGTAAAGCACATTTACACGATACAAGACGACTTGTTACGAAGAATGGATATTGAACTTATATAGATTTTTAAAATCAAGATCCAAAACGAAGTTGAGGTATTTCTTGGGGCTCCAAAGGGCTTCGTCTTTGCTTGCGGTAAAGCTCGGGTTCATACGGAAAGCTAAAGTGTTTAACGGTAGCCTGCGGCCTGCAAGTTAAAAAGCTCGGCGTAACGCCCTCCCTTTTCGAGAAGTTCCTTATGGCTCCCTATTTCGGCCATTTCACCGTTCACCAGCACCAGGATGCGGGTGGCCATGCGCACGGTAGAAAAGCGGTGGGAGATTAGCACCGCAGACTTACCCTGGGTAAGCTCCGTGAAGCGTTTAAAGACCTCGAACTCAGCCCGGGCGTCAAGCGCCGCCGTTGGTTCGTCCAAAATGAGCAATTGCGCATCCCGCATGTATGCTCGTGCGATAGCGATCTTTTGCCATTCCCCGCCCGAAAGTTCGACTCCATCATTAAATCGCTTGCCAAGCATCTGCTGGTAAGAAGCAGGAAGCTTTGCAGTAAGCTCGTCGGCCATACTCTGCCTTGCCGATTTTGCGATAAGTTCGGCGTTCGACTGCTCGGTAATATTCCCTACAGCGATGTTTTGACCAAAGGTCATTTGGTACTTGAGAAAATCCTGAAAAATAATCCCAATGTTCAGGCGCAGGTCGTCAGGGTCATATTCCCGCAAATCGATCCCATCTAAAAGGATGCGTCCTTCGGTTGGTTCATACAGCCGGGCGAGTAGCTTGACAAGTGTCGTCTTACCCGCTCCGTTCTCGCCAACCAAGGCCAGTTTTTCCCCTTGGTGTAACGTAAAGCTAAGGTGTCTATTCGCCCACCGTTCCGAGTGCGCATACTTGAAACCAACATTCTCAAATGCAAAACCGATTTTGACTGGCCGGGGAAATAGGCGCATCTCAGCAGCACCGCCTGGCCTTGCGATTAAAGGCTTTACATCAAAGAAATCGAAAAAGTCCCGAAGATAGACCGCCCCTTGTGAAACAGCGGTAAACCGGGTAAGAATGCCGCCCAACAGGGATTTCAACTGAATAAAGGATCCGGCAAGAAAAGTAAGGGAGCCCAAACTAATCGCTCCGGTAATTGTGCGGGATACGATAAATACATAGGTGCCGTAATATCCAAGGTTGCCTACCAAAGCGAAGAGCGTTCCCCAAGATGCGCGCCTTATAGAAATGAACCGGCTGTCTGTGAAAAACTGATTAGAAAGCACTTTAAAGCGGCCAATGATAAAATCAGATAGATCAAAGATCTTGACTTCTTTAGCCGTTTCGTCGCTTGCGCCTAAATACCGCAGGTAATCAAGTTCCCGTCGCTTGGGAGTCTGGGACCGGGTTAGAACGTAGTTCTGGTCATTGAAGTAATTTTCTCCAAGAAAAGCCGGTATTATGGTGACAATGAGCACGAGAATCAGCCAGGGGTTGAAAGCGAGGAGGCCATAGGCTAAAAAGGTCATCGTCACCAGATCCTGCAGCTGACTCATAACTTGCGACAGGAGAATTGTACGCCCGGTGGTCTGCTGGCGTGCACGTTCAAGCTTGTCGTAAAAATCTGAATCTTCAAATTGTTCCAGGTCAAGCAAAGCCGCATGCTTCATGATGCGTACCGAGGTATGATTGGCAAAGAGGTCTCCCAACAGGCCGTCCAATAACGCCACCGCCCGGCCTAGGGCGTCTGAAAGTAGGACGATAAGAAACTCAGCGGCGACCAATTTCCAAAGTGTGGTGTCGATATAGCCGCTATGCCTCGCCGCTAGAAGGACGATCCTGTCGATGATCAGCTTTCCAAGGGTTAGCTTAACCAAGGGCAGGAAAGACTGCAGCAGTCTCAAAATCGCATTGCCTAAAGCCATCGACGGGCTTGTTTGCCAAACCAGTGCAAAAAAAGCCGGTAGGTTTCGAAACGCCGCCAGTCTTTCCTTCAGACTTGGAGGCGGGGCATTACGCTGAGTTTGCTTGGCCAATCAGTAATAGTAAGACGAATGCGAATACTGAGAATACAGAGTTCATGTGGCCGTTGTTTTGCTTAAGTTGATTCAGCATATAAGATGGCTGAAACTTTTGTATTTGGTGATTTACATGGCGGCCTGCGTGCCCTTGAACAAATACTTGACCGCTTAAGCGTCGTCTCGACAGACCGTTTAATTTTTTTAGGAGATTATGTCGATGGATGGTCGCAGTCATTCGAGCTTGTCGAATACCTCATCGAGCTTAACAGAACCCATAAGTGTATCTTCATCAAAGGCAATCACGACACCTGGGCTGCCGACTGGTTAAAAGGGGAAGAACCTGACCCGTTATGGCTACAGCATGGAGGTCAGGCGACGATTGACAGTTACCACGGAATTGAGTTTACGGCTAAAAGGCGTCATCTAACGTTCTTTGATTCACTGCTGGACTTCTTTATCGACAATGAGAATCGCCTATTTGTACACGCCGGGTTTACTTCTTTGAAAGGGCCAAAGTATGAGATCAATTTAAGTACACTCTATTGGGACCGAACGTTATGGGAACTGGCTGTTTCCCTTGATCCCCGCATACCCAAAGAGTCAAGACGCTTTCCGATGCGATTATCGCTTTTCAAGGAAATATTCATAGGACATACTCCAACTACGTATCTTGGTGAATATACGCCAATGCGCGCAGCTAACGTTTGGAACATGGATACTGGTGCTGCTTTCCAGGGTAAACTTTCAGGGATGAGCGTGGATACCAAAGAATTTTGGCAGAGTGCAGCACTTAACGAGCTTTACCCCCAGGAGAAAGGAAGAAATTGAAAAACCTAATGAACGCTTCACAGTTCAACATAGCCGACACAGACAGCGATAAGTTTAAGACTTTCGAGACCCTTCCGCATTCATACCTAATTCTAGGTCCCGACATGCGCATATTAACAGCAAGCAATGTCTTTTTGGAGGCGGCCGCGACAACCAGAGAAAAGCTTCAGGGAAGATTCTATTTCGACGCTTTTCCAAATAATCCTTTTTATCCCGAAGTTGACGCTGCAAGCTTTGTACGCGCTTCGATGAAGCATGCTCTTTCGACCAGCATGGTGCATCAGATGTCGCTTCAGCGGTATGATGTCCCTTCTGGCGATTCACCAACCGGATTTCTAAGACGTGACTGGCTTATTTCCCATACTCCTGTGCTTGACGCCGCCGGCAGTGTGGAGTATATCATCCAGAGCGCCGAAGACGTGACCGATAAGGTCTCGGCCGAAAGACAAAGCAAGTTTGCCGACCTGGAAGACGTCACAATTATTCGTAAGGTTGAAAATCAGCGACTCGTCCTTGAAAAGCTGCTGTTACAGGCGCCTGCGCTAATAGCCGTATTCAACGGGCCGCAGCTTAATTATGAATTTGTAAATCCGCTCTACACCCGGCTCTTTCCAGACCGGGAGCTGCTGGGAAAGCCCTTGCTAGAAGCCCTGCCCGAGCTAGAAGGGCATGAACTCATGAAAGGCCTTAAATATGTCTATGAGACCGGTAATTCGGTTTATGGCGAGGAAATGCTTATCCCAATTGCAAAAACTAAGGGCGGCCTCCTGGAGGACCATTATTTTAATTTTATCCAGCAGGCCCGCCTTAATCCGAAAGGTAATATTGATGGAATACTGTCATTCGCGTTTGATGTGACCGAGCTGGTCGTCTCAAAAAGGAACCTTGAGCATAACGGGGCCGAATTGCAGCAGCGCAACCAGTTATTGGAAAATAAAGTAACCGAGCGTTCCCAAGAAATGCAGAAGGCGCGCTTTGAGGCCGATCAACAACGCCTTCGATTGCAGCAATTTTTTATGCAGGCGCCCGCCGGCATTTGCATTCTTGAAGGTCCCAATCTGATTTTCGAACTCGTGAACCCCCGCTATCAGGCACTATTCCCTGGGAAAGACTTACTTGGGAGGGCTGTTGCCGAAGTGTTTCCAGAAGTCGTGGGTCAACCGGTTTGGGATGTTTTGAATGAAGTATACCGCAGCGGCCAAATATTTGAAGGAAAAGACATGCTACTCAAGCTGGCCCGCAAAGCAAACGGTCCTTTTGAGGATATGTACTACAACTTTATATACCAGCCCCGTTTCAATACGGCAGATCAAGTTGACGGCATATTCGTCTTTGCGCTTGAAGTCACTACACAGGTTCTGGCAAGGCAAAAGATGGAGCAGAATGAGCTCTCCCTGCAGGAACTCTCAAAAGCTCTAAGCCATGCGAACCTGGACTTGCAAACCGCCCTTCAGGAACAGCAGGTCCTGGTAGCAAACAAGGATGAATTCATGAGTATTGCCAGTCATGAGTTGAAGACACCGATCACGATCGTCAAAGGGAGCTTGCAGGTCGCTGAGCATATGTTAAGTGGTAAGGCCGAAATAAACTCAGTCCTTACGTTGGTCAAAAACTCGTCGCGTCAGGTGGAGAAGCTCATCAGGCTCATCGACGACTTGCTTGACATCACCAAGATCCAGTCCAGTAAGCTTACGCTTAGGACAACCACCTTCCCTGTTTCTGACCTCGTTAAGGAATGTGATACCTGGATCAGGTATGATTCAAGGGGACACACTCTGGAAACACACGGAGACGAGACCATGCTGGTAAATGCCGACAAAAACCGCCTTGAACAGGTCTTTAATAACCTTATCTCTAACGCCCAAAAATATTCGTCGCGAGGCTCCAGGATCATTCTTTCCTGGAAGCGGGAAGGACACCAGTTTTGCTTTTCGGTGCAGGATTTTGGGATAGGCATCCATGCCGAAACTCTTCCCTTTATATTCGATCGGTTTTTCAGGGCCGAAAAGACCTCGCAAAATTATTCTGGCCTTGGGCTTGGTCTCTTTATCTCCCATTCGATCATCAAGCAGCACGGCGGGGAGCTGCGGGTAAAGAGCGTTCCCGGGGAAGGGTCTACTTTTACGATTCTGTTGCCGGCTTGAGTGTAATTAACCGGTTAAGCATGCCCGAAAAAATGAAGGCATGGAAGGGAAATACGCTGTACCAGTACAAGCGTCCCCAAATCCCTTGTGGTCTAAAGGTCGCAGTTTGTTCCAGGTAAGGCACGGTAACGTCGCTAAAATTGATCTTGAACTCAAGCCAGGCTTCTCCGGGCAGCTTCATTTCTGCATAGAGCAGCAAGCGCTTTTCGTTTCTATCGGCCAGCAGCACCCGCCAAAAATCCAGGGCGTCTCCACAACCCATCTAGGTAGTACCAGCCGGTCGTTCCACCGATGCGCCATATGTTGTCCAACACCTCAGCTTCTGACAGACCTGTAATCTTACTTCGCCGGCGGTCTCTGAAAACCCCTTTATCTGGGACTTGAATGTAATCAAGCATTTTGAGCGGTGCTGCGCTTTGCGAAAACGCGTCTTTCCAGCTGCTCACCACCATATTTTGGTCAATCTTTTGAAAGGCCAGGGCGACGGCCTCTTCATACGGTATGAGCTCAATCTTAACAAGCTCCTTAATTCCCGTTTTTTGCACGGTGACTTCGTACTCCATGCTTTCAACCAGGCTTCTAGCCAGGGAAAAGCTCGTCGAGGTAACAAGAAACAGCCACAGGGCACTTAGGCGCGGGGTTAGTACAGGCAAGGTAATGATCGAGCGTTTCAAGCCTCTTATACGGGCGTAGCCAAAAAGCATCTCCCTGTAGGTCAGGATATCATTTCCCCCAATATCGAATACTTTGTGATAAGTGGTTTCAAGGCCTAATACCCCAGTAAGGTAATCGATCACATTGCGTATGGCGATTGGCTGGCACCGGGTGTTAAGCCAGCTGGGAGTGATCATAATAGGAAGGACTTCTACAATGTCTCTGATGATCTCAAACGAAGCGCTGCCCGAGCCAATGATTATTGCGGCTCGCAATACCGTGAGTGGTATTTGTGAAGAGGCTAGCACCGTTTCAACCGCCTTTCTTGACCGCAGGTGTGCCGAGAGCTGGGCATGATTGCTTATCCCACTAAGGTAAATTGTTTGCCGGAGTGCCGAACCGGCGACTGCTGCTACAAAATTTTGGGCCGATCGCAACTCCATCGCTTCGAACGAGGTATAAGATCCGGCCATGGAGTGCACGAGATAGTAGGCGAAGTCGATGTCCCGGGGAATCCCTGTCAGCGTCTCGGGCTTGAGCAGATCACCCTCAATGATTTGGTTCGTAGTCACACTGCTGATCTCGAGCTGCAGCCTGCGTTTATCCCTTACCAGGCATACCAATTCGTGCCCCTGCAGGGCAAGGATAGGCAGCAGCCGCCTGCCGATATAACCGTTCGAACCGGTCAGTAAGATTTTAGCCATTTTGCGCTTATTACAATCCTATACCTATGGCTTCACGCAAACTCCTTTGATTTCAAGTGGAACCCATTCTAATTGATCGATGTGAGTCAGAAGGTGGTACATAACTTTTTATAAATTATTTCAACGTCGTTGGTAGCCGGGGTAATCCCATCTTTAGTAATCTGAACTTCCTGTCTTGTGTGCCACAAGGGTGACCTTGGCAAGCACCGTTTCTACTAAAACCCCTTTTTGCGCAATCCAACTAGTGTTGAAACCATTGACTATCTCATCAAAGCGGAGTTTGCTTTATTTATTAAGTCGAAAGAATGCCTTCGTAAACATTTGGCAAGGCTATATGTTTTCCCCTATTCAAATTGACACCTTCAATCGATACGTCACTCGGCCGGTGAGTAAGGTGATAGGGCGCCAAACTGATTTCTGTGCACAGGTTTTCCAGTAGTAAGATAATATTCAACGCCCTTTTCGAGCGAAGTGAAATACATTAAAACGCCAGGCTTTGTCTTACTTTCGTAATCTTGTTGTCTTTCTTCTTCAGAAGGAGCCTCTGGTATGGCCGGCGTTGAGGTGATGGTTAGTTCAGATCTATTTTCGTCAACAGGCGAAATACGAAACTTAACCGAATTTGTATGCTTCCCGCTAGGGCGTTCTACCACTTCTATGTCATATCCGACTTCAGGCAACCATGCAGTAAAGGTTCGTTCATGTATGATGCCACTGTAATACTCAAGTTGGTCAACGGATCCTTCCCCTTGCCATTTTAGCACCGGGTTATGTTTATCGAAGGCATGAATCTTTTCCAGATGTCCGGGAGAAGAAAAAAGCTCCCAAACATTGCTTGCAGGAGAATCGATGATCGATTTAATTTCTAGGGGTTTAAATTCAGTTGCCATTGTAAGTTTTTTTTCTTTCCTTCCAGAAACTTAACCCTTCTCTTGTTAACCTAAATGACGTTATAAATTTATTACAACCGCTCTGGATCAGTCGCTGGAAGAGTAGAGGCAGGAGCTCGACTCTTAACCGCTTTTTCTTGCTGCATCTCTTTTGAAAGAAAGAAATTAAGACTAGTTCTTATGACAGCAATTGCTCCCAGTTTACCGATTTCCTGCCAGCTTGGCGCAATGGCTGTTGAGAGAATGTCTGCCCCTAATTGGAATTCTAGTGCGAGCTCCAAATACCTAGCCAGGGTTAGTCGAATGACATTAAAGTCCGTTTTCTGCTGGGAGAGCAGGGTGAGGGCAAATCGTATTAAAGAAATAGCTGACCCTATACCGATAATAAAAGCGCCGGTAATCTCGACAGCGAGACGCAGCCACTCGACGCCAATCATAACTAAACTTTCGATATTAGGTCCTTGAAGCATGTTTTTTTAGTAGCGTTTGTCTTTACTTATCATCCAAACTTAAAGTTTCTGAATAGTTACGAGTAAAGCAAGCAATAAGACTCCGACAAGAAGCAACGGTGGTGCCCTTTTGACCGCAGGCCCAACTGCTATTCTAAAAGCTTTGGTCGTTGTTTTAACCCTCCTTTATATTAGAGTGCTTCAACTTATGGAGTGACTTGTTCTTTCACTTTTGTACATCATAAAAGATCCCAATCCTGGTGACCCCTTCCGAGAGCTACAACCAAAGGCAACCTTTTGTAAACTTATTCGTATCACAGTTTCATTCTTCACAAAACATAAGGCCATGGATTATAGTGATAATGAAAGTGAATCTTATATTGGCCGTTCTCCTTCCGACAGGGCGTCTGAGCAAGCAAGACTTAGGAAGCGTATTAACTGGATCTTTGAGATTAACCCAAACTTGAGCAATTTCAAGCCAATCAGCTTGCGCGCTCAGACTTACTATCTTCATCTTTTTTCCATTCTTTAACGCATAGATACTTCCCGTCCCATTTAAAGTCTTGAATCGCCATTGGCGTGTAAGTTGAACAGAAACTAAAAACAATCATTATGAGAAAATTATCCCTGTTAGCCATATGCCTTTGCACAGGTATCCTGGCTCATGCCCAAAACAAAAGGTCACAAAGTTCTGGCAGCGATCCAGTTTTCGGTATAAAAGGGTCATTTATACTTTCTTCAGAAGCGACTACTTCCAGTTCAAAGGGAAACGGAAGCATCAACTCGACTTCCGGTCAGCTTGCAGGGTTTTCTACTGGTATTTTCGCCGCCGTGCCTTTGGGTGGCGGTATTTTTATCTCTCCAGAATTAGTATACACTATCAAAGGTGCAAAGTATACCGGAGCAAACCAGTTCTACAGTTATGCCTACAAGGATAATTTGGGTTACATTAACCTGCCCTTGCTACTCAAATTTAAACCGAGCCAGGCAGCTGGCTTGAATATTTATGCAGGCCCAGAATTTGGATACCTGGTATCGGCAAAAGACAAAGCGAGTGGATCAATCGGTCCCTATTCAGGGAGCTCGGAATCAAATGTTTACAAAAATTTCAAACCATTCGATCTGGACCTTGACTTCGGATTGGGGTTTGACTTTTCGCGAAACATTGGAATTGACGCACGTTACAGCCTTGGTCTGGTGAATATTTACAAAAATTATGGAAGCGGCACGAATAACAACAACACAAGCCTGAAAAACAGAAGCTTCGAATTTGGGCTCAGATACTCGTTTTAAAGGATTGCTTTATTTATAGAGGTGATACGCTCTTAAGATCTTTTTAAGCAGCGGCTTCGTATGTTCGTGCGAACTTAAAATGATCTAACAATAACCGTCCTCTCATGAAATCTTTTGCACATGCCATTTCGGCGCTCCTCCTGCTTGTTGCCACCTCCTGCACCAACAGCAACACTCTTTCCAATGGCGCTGGGAAAGCGCCTGATAGCAGCTCTAGTGGACTAAGTAGCGCCATAAAACCGAAGGGCCCAAATCCATCATTTGCCCCCGATATGAGGCCAGAAATGGCCGCCGTTATTGAGAAGTTAAGCAGTTATGGCGATAAACCGATTGAAACTCTTACCCCAGCCCAAGCCCGCAAGAACCATACACCATCGGATGCCGTAATGGATCTCATGAAAGAAAACCATATTTCAACACCCGTTTCAACCGTTGACACCACCGGAAAAGACATTCCTGTTGCTGGCGGCAAGATCCATTTGCGCGTTTACACTCCCAAAAACGGTACAAGCCCCTTTCCAGCGATCGTTTACTATCATGGCGGCGGTTTCGTGATAGCGAATTTAGACGTGTACGATGCCTCTGCCAGAGGAATGGCCATGCAGACCGGAGCTGTTGTGATTTCGGTCGCCTATCGTCTTGCACCCGAGTACAAATTTCCGACGGCGCACAAAGATGCTTTCTCGGCTTATGAGTGGGTTGTGAAAAATGCTACTGCCTTGCACGCCGATCCTAAGAAGATTGCTGTTATGGGTGAAAGCGCTGGAGGAAACCTTGCCGCGAATGTGAGTATCATGGCCCTCAAGAGCAAAACGGCCCTGCCGGTCTGCCAGATTTTGGTTTACCCGGTTGCAGGCTCAAACATGTCAACACCTTCATACCTGAAAAACGCTGCTGCCAAGCCCTTGAACAAGCCAATGATGATGTGGTTCGTAAAAAACTACCTAAACAGCATGGACGAGGCAATAGATCCGCGAATAAATCTGGTTGGAGCAAATCTTAAAGGACTAGAGCCTACAACAATAATTACCGCTGAAATTGACCCCTTACAAAGCGAAGGGAAGACACTTGCAGGCGAACTTAAAGGTGCCGGAGTGCAGGTTGATTCGAAGAATTACGATGGTGTCACGCATGAGTTCTTCGGGATGGCCACCGTAGTACCCGAGGCAAAAGCAGCGCAGGCTTATGCTGTCGATCAGCTTAAAAAAGCGTTCGCCAAATAAATCATTTGGCCCTTTAACGTCCCGTTTGGCCGGCCAGTTCCACCAAGCGGGATGTAACAAGCAACTGGCCAGTGTGGCGCATTGTATGCTCGGCGGCATGAAAAAGCAAGCCCAAAACCGTCGACGGAATCAATTTTCGACCTACACGCCTGATCTCAGCTAAGTCCGATTCTTTGTAAAGCTTGAGCTCTTGAAGTGCCTCGCTTGTGCGTTCATTATATGCCCAAAGCAAATCTGAGGTATTGATGATGCCTGTACGAGGTTCGACCCCTTCTTTTTCAAGTTCAGAAAGCTGCAGGTCGCTTAATTTTTCGCCTCGAGCATAAGTGAACAACCGGTCTATAACCCCACGCATATGCATGAGATGAAACGCCGGGGAAGCAAGTCCAAACCGCTTTTCGAACAATAGCGTCGAGTCGAAGCTTTCCATACGCTCAAAAACTTCATCCTGTGCCTGCATCAAGGCATGACTAACAGGTTGAAGGGTATTGATGAGGCCTCCGATCGGGCCACGCAGCCAATATTCAGGTTTTTCGCTTTCCATTTAAGTCGTACAACATTAGGCCGCAATAGATTGTTGAGGTCTCCAGTCAAGGTATGTTGAAAATCGCTTTTGATCCTGTTTACTACCATCCACTGCCGGCCGGGCACCGGTTTCCAATGGAAAAATATGATCTTATTCCACGCCAGCTTCTGAGGGAAGGAACAGCCAGCGAAGAAAATTTTTTTTCACCAGGCGACATTGATGAAGTCTGGGTCGAACGTACGCATGACCCTTTGTACTGGAGCCGGCTAAAATCGCTTTCTTTAACAGATAAGGAAATTAGACGAATAGGGTTTCCGCTTTCTGCGCCGCTTATCCAGCGGGAGCAGCTTATCGCAAGCGGAACAATAGCGTGTACACACTATGCAAGGCAGTACGGTGTATCGTTAAACATTGCCGGGGGTACTCACCATGCGTTTGCCGAACGGGGAGAAGGGTATTGCCTGCTCAATGACCAGGCGATAGCGGCTAACTACCTGCTTGCTAACCGAAGCGCCTCCAAAATACTCATCGTCGATCTGGACGTACACCAGGGGAACGGCACGGCTTGCCTTTTTGGCGGCAATGCGAATGTTTTCACGTTTTCAATGCATGGAGCCGCAAATTTTCCTTACCATAAAGAACGATCTGATCTCGATATCCCGCTCAAGGACAAGACAAGTGATGCAGAGTATCTGGATCTACTTTCGTCAACACTTCCTGGGCTGGTAGAAACAGAAAAACCCGACTTCATTTTTTACCTGGCAGGAGTCGATGTACTTGCTACCGATAAGCTTGGGCGGCTTGCTCTCACCCGCGAAGGATGTAGACAACGCGACTTCAAAGTCCTTGAATTGTGCCAGCGTAAGCAAATTCCTGTCGTCGTGTGCATGGGAGGGGGATATTCGGAGCGCCTTGCAGATATTGTAGAAGCGCATTCAAATACCTTTCGTACCGCAAGAGAACTGTATTTTTAATGTCCTGGCACCAAGACCAGTCCGGCCAGTAGTTTACTCGTCCTTTGGTCCTTTAAGCCGGGCCGGGTATGGGCGACCGGTCTTTGCTGAGTTCCAGATGATACGGTTGAGCAGATCGTCCCTTCCACCGTCGAGATGTATAAATTCGGGAAGCATGCTTGCTTTGGCGTAGAACAGGTCTTTCCCTTTGAGTTTAGCCAAGCCGGGATTCATTTCATCCAGCCGGGTTTGATTTAGTACCGCCTTGAAAGGTCTAAAGTCGCCACGCTCAGTAAAGCAGTTAAACATGGGAGAAGCAGTCGCGTCGATCGTGGTCATTGGCGGGATGCCGAGTATTTGCTCGATACTTCGCAGCATACACGTCTGGTTATAGTTCGTATGTACTGTCTTTTGGAGGTGAGAGTAAGGGCTTATGACGAGTCCGGTGGTCCGGTAGGCCGAAACATGATCCCAGCCAGACTGTGAGTCGTCTTCGGTGACGAAAACAACCGTATTTTTCCAAAACTTCGTTTTGCTTAACGCTTCGATGATACGTCCGAGCGCAAGGTCATTGTCGGCGACCATAGCCCGGGGGGTGGGTAAGCCGGGTGAAGCCCCTGCTGTGTGATCAGACGATAAGGCCAGGACCATAAGGTTGGGTAAATGATCGCCTTTTTCTTTGTTATAGCGGTTAAGATCCTCATTAAAGGCTTGAGCCCTCACTACATCAGGGCTCTCGTGGCTATCACCACTGGGATAAGTGTCTGAAAGCATGGGCCGCACCCTGGAAATCGTAGACGTGTTGGTGAACGGGATCTTTTGACCAGTTTTATAGGCTTCATAGAAGTTCGCCCAGGTTGTCCCTTTTTTGACCTGAAGCTTGCAGGCTTCGCCATAAATTCGCACAGTTCGACCATGATCTGCAGCATCATTCCATATAAAGCCGTTGCGGTGGTAGACCAAAGCGTCTTCCTGCACGTGGGGGTACGATCTAAACCAGGCACGAACACTTTTTTCGACATAGTCGGTCACCAGGCCCTCGTCTGTCCATTGATGACCTTCGGCAGAGGATTTCCCGGATACATAGTAATTATCCATCAGAAAAAAATCTTTGGACAAGACATGCTGATTTGGTGTTACTGCGTTCCCAAATATGCACAAGTCTGCCCGGCCGTTTCCCGTGGGGATATCGCCAAAGACCTGATCATATGTACGGTTTTCCTTGATGACATAGATCACGTGTTTAAAGACCGAAGGCTCACCTATACGATCGGGCAAGGGCCGTGGCCTTGCGTTCACCCTTGGTTTGAGCCGGGCCAGTTCGGCGCGGAACAGCAGATTCAAAGCTTCCACCTTACGGGAAGATGCTGCAAGCGCGTCATCAGCGGGGACAGGAATAAAGGACACGGTCGCCAGTTGGTGATGGGCATTAAAGGCAGTGGTTTCCAACGGCGTTTCTTCTTCTGTTTTCAAGTTCGCTGAACCTCCACCAGCGGCTTTTAGTGATGTCTCTAGACTTCGGCTATCTACGCGTGCCCCAATTCCTTCCAGGTTTGCGACTATAAGCGTGTCTGAGCTTAACACCATGGAAGCCGGATACGCCCCAGTGGGAAAAAAGCCAAGAAGACGTGCCGGTCCGGCAGTTTGCAGTGCGACTACAGCGACCGCGTTATCGAGCCCATTTGCGACATAAAGACGATCTCCACTTGCGTTTAACGTTAGCGCATTGGGGGAGTCACCCAGAAAACCGTCCCTGCCGGGCAATAGCATGACCGGAATCGTTTGAATCACTCTGCCGCTTACCGCGTCAAGTACGCTTATGTTATCACTGTTCGAGTTGGACACGTAGACGGTTTTTTCATCGGCCGAGTGAATGATATCATTTGGATGGAGCCCGACCTCGACCTCATGAAGCTTGTTGCCGTTTGATTCTTCAAAAACGGTGACTGTGCCGCTCAGGGTAGCCCCTGTTTTTGCGTCTATATAGGTCTTTCCGTAGGGGACGCCGGCTGTTTCCAGTGACTTCCCATGCAGCATATTCGAGCTGTCCTCAGGATCGGGGCCACCCCAATTCGTGACAAAAATGTGCGTGCCAGCTATCGTAAGAGTATAAGGGGCAACACCGGTCGGCCGTGAATAAATTACAGATCTCGTATTCAAATTGTATTTTACCAGGCGGTTGTTGCCGTTTAGAACTATATAGAGGTAATGCTTACCATCCTCGTCGTGAAGTGCGAGACCGTTAGGCAAGGCAAGGGGCGAGGGTGACTCAGCTTCAAAAGGGATTTTATCTTTATAGACAATCTTTCCGTTTTCTATGGCAGCCTGTATGACATACGACAGGCGTTTCTTCCCACCGGCAGCGCTAAAGTAAAAGGTTGTTTTTCCATTGAGCTGCTCGAGGCAAAGCCCCGAATAAACGCTCATCATCCCTTTAAAAGTGGCGTTTGAGCTGTAGAACCACTCGTCGGCCAATTTGTGCTGCCCTTTATCGATGAGGCTCACGCCAAAACGGTCAAGCACGAGAAGGTAAGGTGTTCCCGGTACCAACTTAACGGCCAGGCTGTGATTCTCCAGTTGAGGGTCGCCCCAGCTAACCATCTTTCCGGCTGGATCGATTATCCGGTTGTAGGGTAGGAGTAAGGGAATTTGCGCCCGTGTTAGTGTGCTGTCGTCATAAGAACTGTGATGACGGTCTGTTTCTGCGGTAGATCGAATGCCGGCCGGCCGGTGGTGGCAGGAAACAAGAAGAAAGGCTGCAAAGATGATAAAACCTGTTAAAGGTTTGCCTGCAGATAAATTCATAAAAATTAAGGTTAGTTGAGCCGAAAATTACATCTGCTTGCTGGTTAAAAACAGCTAATGGGGCACAAAAGCCAAGTCGAAAGTACGGCTTGATCGAGGAAACTCAACGTTATGAAAATGTTAACCTAACATTAAGTTATGATAGCACCACTCCAATGCATTTCTCAGTTACGATGAAAATCGTAGCTTGGATTGGGACAAGAAAGGATCTATGCGTGAATACCTATTCATGCGGTCGGGATGGCAGTAATGATTCCGGTGCTGGTTGATACCATCAAACTAGAAAATCAAACTTATTTTGCCTAGATCGTTAAATCACGAGATCTGTTATCTCGAGTTCAGTCCGATAGGAATAATTGCGGCCGTCATATTTCCAGTCAAAAATGACCTTCCAAAAGCCTAGTTCTAAATGGGTAAGCGGTATCTCAAGAAGATTGCTTTCGTTGGTATCAATTGTCAATGGTTGTTTTTTTAAACCATTTTGAAGCCCAGGACTTGACGAACTGAACCGGGCTTTGCCCTGAACCGGATGGCCAAAATTCAAACTCAAATTCTTCATGTTCTGTTGGTTTAAAGGTTAACTGAACCGATACGAACTAAATGTTTTCAGGAATTCTAGTTTAATCTAAGCAATTTACTACAAAAAAGCGGCATAAGTCAAGGATGGACGCTTTAGAGGGGTAACAATGTTGAGAGAATCTGCCGAATGGGTGTTCCATTGACTGACTAATTTGTTGGTCAAAACAGACATTTATACCTGGGTAAAAGCTGTTGCTTCAGTTTTACTTGCTTGCTTTATAGCGCATGTCTTTGGTACCGTCTTTCTTGAGATGTTGCTTGTTGGATTTAAAACGCATGTCTTTAGAACCATCTTTCTTTTTTTGCGCAGCTGCTATGGAGCAAACACTTAATGAAAAAAGAGAAAACATCAGAATAGAAAGAATTTTTTTCATGATTAAGTTGTTTTTTTAAATATAGTGATTTCAGCCACATTATACGTCGCAAATCCGAATACTTTGACGAAGCGATTCAAGCGCATCGGGATGTTTAGGCACAAATTCCTGGGCGACGTACCCTTTAAATCCCGTATCTAGGATAGCCTTCATGATCGCCGGATAGTAAAGCTCCTGAGTTTGATCTATTTCGTTTCGGCCTGGGACACCCCCTGTATGGTAGTGTGAAAAGTAGGGGTGATATTGTCTTATGGTCGCAATGACATTCCCTTCCATGATCTGCATATGATAGATGTCGTAAAGAAGCTTAAAGCGTTCGGAGCCAATCCGTTTTACCAGTTCAACGCCCCACTCTGTATGATCGCACTGGTAATCTTTGTGATTAATCCTACTGTTCAGTAACTCCATTGAAATGGTCACCTTGTACTTTTCGGCAACACCCATTAACTTTTTAAGGCCGACTGTACAATTTTCAAGACCTTCTTCATCTTCTTTTCCGTTTCGATTGCCCGAAAAGCAAATGAGACGGCTAAAGCCGGCTTTGGCCGCCTTGGGAATAATATCCCCATAGCTTGACAGTAGTTCAGTATGTAAAGAGCGGTCATTCCAACCCTTTGTTATTCCTTTACCCGCGCCCCAGGGCATAGCGCAGGTCAGATTATATTTTTTAAGAAGCGGCCACTCATCAGGCCCCAGGAGTTCTATACTTTCCAGGCCAAGCAAAGAAGCAGACCGGCAAAGTTCTTCAAGAGGAATGTTCGGGTAACACCATCTGCACACCGAGTGGCTTATATTTCCTTTTAATGCCGGGGCTTGCGAGCAGGCCGAAACAAGCGTCGACCTAGTTATTGCCACGGCGCTTCCTGAGATAAGTTTTATCGCTTGTCGCCGGTTAATGGTATCCATTTAAAAAATTTAATAACTCACCGTATTAAATATCCTGTATGCCTTGAAACTAAAGGCTTACATTTTTACGTATAAGATTCAATGAGGCTTGATGATCTATGGTCAGTAAGCTACAAAAAATATGAGTTCAGTCTGGAATCTTGATCAAGATCATTCGTTCATCAACTTTAACATACGCCACCTGTTGGTGAAAGTAAAAGGGAGATTCTTGAACTTCGGCCTTTTATATCAAGAAAAAGCGCCTTTTGAGACCAGTACGGTTGATTTCACCGTTCAAACATCGAGTGTCGAAACAGGCAATCTCTCAAGGGACATTCACCTTGGCACCATCGATTTTTTTGACTCCGTTAATTACCCGCAGCTTAGGTTTAAGAGCACCGGAATGGTAAGGGGAAGCGATGACCTTCTGATTATCTCAGGAAATCTCGTTGTAAAAAATCAATCTGTCCCCGTTGAGGTCAAGGCCCAACTTGTCCCCGTACAAAAAAGTGAAATGACTAAGTCAAAAAATTACACCATTACCGCTCAGATTAGCCGGAAGGCAATTGGACTACATTGGAATGGTCTTAGTCCCGACGGCCTGCCGATACTGGGTGACACTATTGACATACACGGCAATATGAGATTACTTGCTAAGCCCTTGTTTAAGTTATGATAAGTGTGACGCAAGCGAACAAAAAAGCGGGAGTATTTCTAATTCACCTCAGTATGATCGCCCTCCTCCTGGGGCTTTCGATCCTCTGGAGAAGGACCGGCGTTCACTTATTACTACTTGCAGCGGCGTATTCTTCATTTTTGTTTGTGGGTGACAAAAGACTGAAAATGACCGGTGTTTTCCTCGCTCTCGCGTTTTATGCAGTTTACTGCGCTACAGATTATGTTTTACTTTTTTCGCCCAGGAGCAACCTCAATTACAATCTTCTTCAGCAAGTGTTCGCTTTTATGCTGCCTGTCGCCGGTTTCATATTTTACAGCATTTCAGCTGGCAGGATTCGAGTTAGAGAAATGCGTTTACACGAGACCGAACAACTAATTCTCCGTAAATCGATGGGTCATGACGTGGTCGAGGCCCGTCTAAATAACTCCAACCAAAACCTCAATCAGGCAAATAACACGCTGACTCAAATGGTCAGAGACAAAACCCGGGCCTTTCAAACTTTCCTTGAAGCGATCGATGTGAACATCCCCCTGTCGATTACAGATGCAGAAGGGTTGATCATTCAGGTAAACAAGCCTTTCACTGATCTCTGCCAGTACAGCGAAGAAGAGCTTATTGGAAAGAATCACAACATCATTAACTCTGGGCTCCATCCGGACGAATTTTTTGGGGACTTCTGGAACACGATATCCGCGGGAAAGAAATGGAAAGGCGAGCTTCATAACACGGCGAAAGACGGCACGAATTACTGGGTAGACATTGTAGTCATTCCGCTATTGAGCCTTTCGGGAGAGATCCAGCAATTTATTTCACTTCAATTTCCGATCACGAACAAAAAGCACATCCAGACCAAGAAAGACCTCTACATACGATCGCTTGAAGAAATGGCTTTTATCACAAGTCATAAGATCAGAAAACCGGTGACTAACATAAAAGGGATGGTTTCAATCATCGAAGATATCGATCTCGATAAGAGCGAATTTTCAAAGATCAAGGAATATTTAAAGACTTCTTCAGAAGAGCTCGACAGTTTTACTTTCGAGCTTAACGACTTCATTTATAATCAGATCAAATCAGAGTCTGTTAACGTGTAGATTCTCCTCGTAAAACGCATCAAAAGCGATATCGTTTAAACTTTTCGTGTAAATAGCCCCTTCGGATCATTGCTTCAGAAAGGGAAGTATCGCTTCTGTTTGCGAAAAATTTAGGGACCCCGATCTTTTGGGCCATGTAAATCCCGCTGTGCCCGCTAAAAACATAGGCTGTAATGCAGCTAACCGCAAAAAACAAGAGATAATCCCCGCCAAAAAGTTCGACACCCATGATCGTTGAGGCGATGGGAGTATTTGTCGCTCCAGCAAAAACACCTATGAAACCAAGTGCGGCAAAGAGACCGACTGGTGAACGTAATATAGAGGCAAGGGTGTTTCCAAGCGTCGCCCCAATATAAAACAAGGGCGTAATTTCGCCCCCTTTAAAACCTGTACCAATGGTAAGGACCGTAAAAATGATTTTCCATAGCCAGCTAAATGGCCCGGCACCACCGGGTTTGAAGGCCGAAGAGATCGTAACCGCTCCAGGGTATTCGGCGTCGACACCAAGGTTCAGATAATCTGGCTGTCCCAATAGCAGTGTTAGCGCGACTACTGTCAAACCGCCGGCGACCGGGATCATCCACTTGTGCTTTAACAATTTTTTAGAAACCGCTTTTACTTCGTGGTTAAGGACCGAAAATAAATAACCGGCTAGTCCGAAACCTGCCGAAGCCGCTATGATCTTGACAAGAAGTAACAACTGGTAAAAGGAACTTTCTTTTAAGGAACTAAGTTCGATCGCCGAGAGTTCAATGTGATAATGCAGGTGAGAGAACCCCCAGGCGGCCACTGTTAAGTTTGCGATCACTGCCGCACTTAGGGCCGGGATAATTGCTTTGTAATCAATTTTACCGATCGCTAGGACTTCCAGGGCAAAGATTGCTCCTGCAACCGGGGTTCCGAAGACGGCCGCGAATCCGCCGGCGATACCGGCAATGAGAATAATGCTCAAGTCAGCAGGTGCAACTCTGACCAGCGTACTAAAAAATGCTGCAATACTGCCGCCCGTCTGCACCGCGGTGCCTTCCCGACCGGCCGACCCGCCGAACAGGTGCGTCAATAGCGTAGACAACAAGATGACAGGAGCCATTTGCGGGGGCACAGCTCCCCCTCCCTGATGTATTTGCTCGATTATAAGGTCATTCCCTTTCTCTGCCGACTTACCTACAGATTGGTAAATGAAGTGCGTAACCAGGCCGGCCACCGGAAGGAGGTAAAGAAGCCAGCGGTGACTAAATCGAAAGTGAATCGCCTTGTCAAGCAGAAAAAGAAACAGCGTAACGAAAGTACCCGTCGTTATAGCGACACAAAGAATAACTGCCGTCAAAAGCAGCAGTCTGCCAGCACCCAGTTTTGTAATCATCGGCTTGCCCGTCGTGTGACGTAAAGTAGAGTAATAATACAATCTTCGGCCTTCAAAATGACTTACTGCCGGAACTTACGGCATTCGGGACTCGTAGTAACGGACAGAAATTTGTCGACAGTCTTTTTAAAGCGCTCCAATGCAAAAAATTAAGAATAGATCAGCGGGTGTTGCTTTCGCGGGTTGGCTGTTGCTAGGCGGCCTTGCTAGCGACGGTCAAAACCTGCCCTCCCTGAAACAAGTACCGGTGCTTTGCTACCATCATATAAGGGCACTTGCACCTGGCAAAACCAGTCGTGATTATGAGGTGACCCCCGGCGAATTCGCCGCTCAAATGAAGGCCCTCGCCACGCAAGGCTATAAAACCGTTTTACCCGACCAATTGTATCGTTACCTCAAAGGGGGTTCCGGGTTTGCCGCTTCACCCGCGCTGCCCGGCTGGCCGTCGAAACCTATTATTATAAGTTTTGATGACACCGATGCCGAGCAGTACACCGTGGGGAAAACGGAAATGGAAAAGTATGGGTTCAAAGGAGTGTTCTTTATCATGACAATTTCAATAGGCCGGCCCCATTACTTGACGAGGGAGCAAATCAAGGCACTTTCCGACGCAGGCAACACTATTTGCTGCCACACCTGGGATCATCATATGGTCACAAAATATTCGGAGTCCGACTGGACAGCGCAATTGATCAAGCCGCGAAGAAAATTAGAAGACCTCATTGGGAAAAAGATTGTGGACTTCGCCTATCCATTTGGCTTATGGAATCAAAATGCTATTGATCATCTGAAGAAGAATGGGATCCGAATGGCCTTCCAACTTTCGGCAAAGCAAAGCCAGTCAGACCCGTTATATACCGTGCGCCGGATTCTCGTACCTGGTTCCTGGTCTGTCGACCGTCTGTTAAAAGCAGTGCAGAACAGCTTTTAGCCGTTACAGCTGGCCAAAACCCCCATCCAGAACAATTTCACCGCCAAGCATGTAGGTAGAGTCATCACTTGCAAGGTAAAGAAAACCTTTTGCCATTTCTTCGTCTGTTCCTAGCCGTTTAAGCGGGACGGTACTGGCCATATACGCTTTCGTTTCGTCTACATTTTGTTGAGGCATGCCAAGACGATCAAAGATGGGCGTTTCAATTGCGCCTGGTGACAAGATATTCACCCTGATCTTTCGATCTACTAAGTCCGCTGAGAAGGTCCTGGCCAATGACCGTACCGCAGCCTTCGTGGCAGCATAGGCAGAGGCGGTAGCCATTCCCGTTTCGTTGACCGCCGAGGAGGTAATAATAACAGATGCTCCGTCATTTAAAAAATGTAGGGCCTTTTGCACCGAAAAGAAAGCGCCTTTAAAGTTAATGTCAACAATCTCATCAAACAATTCTTCTGTAAAATCGCTAATGTGTGCGCCTTTGAAGATACCCGCATTGACAACAAGAACATCGATCTTTCCAAGCTTCTCGGCTATTTGTTGGTAGGAATGTTCAATGCTTTTAAGGTCCAACACATTTGCCTTTATAGCAATGGCACCATGCCCAATAGCTGCTGATGCCAAGTCGAGCGTGCCTTGATTACGTCCGGTAATAGCAACCTTTGCTCCTTCTTTTGCAAAAAGTTTGGCAGTCGCAAGGCCCATTCCGCTGTTCCCGCCTGTAATAACTACTACTTTGTTTTGTAATCTTTCCATAATGGCTGTATATGTTTTTTAACACGTGTTTACGAAATAGGTTTGCTTAAAACTCGACAGATTATTGACCAACTCCTGTGGTTGAAAAATTGATTGGGACTAATCTGAAACCTGTACCCTTTTTACTTATATGACCTATCCCCGGAAATGAACTGTGTGCAACAGCTACCCAATAGCCGCCTTTTACGGCGTTCATCAATGCTTTACTTCTGGTAACTGCTGCTTGCTTAGCATCATAATCAAAAGCACTGGTAATAAAAGGGTCAGTAAACTGGACAATGTCTGAAGCAATGATATCGCCCCAAAATAGCATTTTTTGATTTTGGCTTTCAACTTTGTAAAAGGCGTGTCCTGGAGTATGACCGAAACTTTCCACTGGTGTAATACCGGGGAATAATTCAGCCCCGAATTCAAATTTTTTCAACTTGCCGGCCTTTACAACGGGTGCTAATTTTAATACCGCTCCATCAAAAAAACGCTTTGCCGCAGCGGGCGCCTTAGCTTTGTTTTCAAGGTTTAAATAATATTCTGCCTCGATTCTACTTATATAGATGTTAGCATTGGGGAAAGTCAGTTTATCACCGCTGGCAATACCTCCTATATGGTCCATGTGAATGTGTGTAAGTAAAACCGCGTTAATCTGTTCCGGTTGATAACCCGCTTTTAACAAGTTTTCTGTCAGGTGACCAAGTGCTGGGCCGTAAATATCAGACGTTCCCGCATCTATCAATATCAATTTACCCCCGGTTTTTATTAGATAAGCGTTTACAGAACATTGGAGCGCAGTAGTCTGATAGTTTTCCTTTAGTAAATTGTTTATTTCACCTGGCTTGCCATCCTGCAATATGTCGTTTAAGTTAAGCGGCAGTGTCCCATCAGACAGGGCAACAATTTCGATATCGCCCAAAAGCACAGGATAGTATCCCGGCTGATTGATAATTACCGGAGGTTTTAACTGTGCACTCGCAAAGACATTAGTTAGCAGTATTGCAGCGACTACTATTATTTGAAATGGGCTTCTTGGTTTTCGAATTAAGTTTTTCATGTTTTGAGGTATTAACTACTTTTAATGGTATGATATCAGACGTTTACGATTATTTTGCCAATAGTTCTTCCGCTTTCGACCTGTAAATGCGCTTCAGCAATCTGATCGAACCGGAAAGTTTTCGATACGTGCGATTTAACACTATCACTTGCTAGAAGATCAGCAAGGGTATGCATGTCGCCCCCATCAGACTTAACCAGCATAAAACTTCCCTTGATATTTTTTTCGGCTGCTTTTTTTGTCAGTGTTTCGTCAAACTGAGCAACGATACTAATGATCTGTCCACCTGGCTTTATCACCTGTAACGAGTCAAGAATGTTGTCTTTGCCGAGCATATCCAATACAAAATCGATGTCTCTTGTAATATCTGTTAGTTTTTGCGTTTTATAATTGATGTGCTCGTCTGCTCCTAAATCGAGAACAAATTCTTTATTTGCCGCAGAAGAAGTTGCTATTACATAAGCACCAAGATGTTTAGCTATTTGTACAGCGTAGTGTCCTACGCCGCCTGATGCCGCATGAATTAGCACGCGGTCTCCGAAGTTTACACCGGCATTTGTTACTAAGGCCTGCCACGCTGTAAGTGCGGCCAGTGTAGCCGCGGCTGCTTCGTTATGGGATACGCCGGCAGGTTTTAAAGCAAGCTGACCGGCCGGAGCGGCTACGTATTCTGCATAGGCATTTCCAATCCCTGGGAAATTAATCATTCCGAAGACGTTGTCTCCAATTTTAAAAGTGTCTGATTTCGAACCAGTAACTACTCCTGAAATATCCCAGCCTAGTATTAACTGCGTGACTCCATTTAGATCTCCGTACTTGTAAACGCCGGCACCAGTTCGGGTTTTGACGTCAACAGGGTTTACACTGATTGATTTAACTTTTACAAGTACCTCGTCCGGGCCTATTTGAGGAACCGGAATTTCTCTAACAATGAGATTATCTACCGAGCCGGGTTCCTTCAAAACAATTGCTTTCATGTTTTTATCTTAACACGACAAACTTATACCACAAACAGACTAAATTAAGGGTATATTTTTTCCTTATTTCAGTATATTTGCTTCACTATGAGAGAGATTTTGTACGAAGCCTTTTCAATTGCTTTTGCAACAGTTGATAAATGCCCCAAGCCGCGCCACCAACATGCTTTCTTTGAATTGGTGTATATCCAATCAGGGACAGGTATCCAAATTATTAATCAAAGTAAATTTGGCTACCAACCTGGCCACCTGTTTTTACTGACTCCCGAGGATTTCCATTCCTTTGACGTGGAGACTACTACAGAATTCTTCTTTTTGCAGTTCAATGATATCTATATCAAGAACAGCGGTCTGTTGTCAGACAACGTTCGCAGGCTGGAGTATATTCTTCAAAATGCCAACCATCGTCCTGGCTGTATTTTGAAGAATAAGCCCGATAAAGAATTCGTAAAACCAATTGTTGAAGCGATTATGAGAGAATATGTTAATAGGGATCTCTACAACGAGGAACTCGTGCATCAATTGGTAAATACGTTAATTATTATTGTTGCCCGAAACATAGCCAAGTATCTTCCAGAAAATATCACTACGACGACCGAAGGAAAGGCGGTTGACATCTTGCAGTACATTCAGCACCATATTTATTATCCTGAAAGACTTAAAGCGAAAAAAGTAAGCGACCATTTTGGTATTTCAAACGCCTACCTGGGCAGATACTTTAAAAAGCATACTAACGAGACGATGCAGCAATACATCATTAATTACAAAACCAAGCTAATTGAGCATCGGTTAAAATTTAGTGATAAGCGTATAAATGAAATTGCTGATGAATTTGGATTTACAGATGAAAGCCATTTGAACAAATACTTTAGCAAGCAAAAAGGCAGCAGCCCAAATGCCTATCGAAAGCTAGTTCGTACTTAATCTGTAGTATGCTCAATTGAAAGTTTGCCTGAACGCCAAAGGAGAGAGGTTTGCCTTAAACAACTTGCTGAAGGACCCGATATGTTCAAATCCTAATTTATAAGCAATTTCGCTCACTGATAAATCCGTAGTAGACAATTTTTCTTTGGCCTTTTCGATCAACTTCAGGTGAATATGCTGCTGGGCGTTCAGGCCTGTCAATGCCCTGAGCAATCCACTTAAATATCCCGAGGATATGTTCAATTGGTTTGCGATATAACCAACCATCGGTAAACCACTTCTTACGAGTTCATCACTTTCAAAATAGCTATTCAGCAAATCTTCCAATCGTGTTAAGATCTGGTGATTTATTTTTTTCCTGGTGATAAATTGACGCTGGTAATAACGCTCGGCATATGCGAGTAATACTTCAATTTGGGCGATAATGATGTCCTGGCTTAACTTATCAATAGCGGAGTGGTATTCCTGGTCTATTTGCCAGATAATTCCGGCTATTATAGCTTCCTCTTTTTCAGAAAGAAACAAGGCCTCATTCACCGAATAATCAAAAAAATCATATTGCCTGATCTTTTTTGCGAGTTGAAAATTCCAAAGAAAATCGGGGTGGATTAGCAGCAGCCACCCAGACTGTTTTATTTCAGCATCTTTTACGAGTTCAATGCTAAGTACCTGCCCCGGCGATAGAAAACTCATAATCCCATCATCAAAATCATAATTACCTTGGCCGTACTTCACTTTCGCATTAAATGTCCTTTTTAACGCGATGGAATAAAAGTCGAACACCATACTCTTTGGTTCATCCGGGTGTAAATGCTTAACAGTACCAACATCTATAATGCTGATCAGCGGATGTTCCGGTTTTGGCAGATTTATGAACTGATGAAATGAGCTGATCGTTTTAAAACGATGGGGTTGATGCGTCTTTGTCATATTAAACCGTAACTACAATTTTCCCAACCGTGCGCCCACTTTCAACCTGAGTATGGGCCTTGCCCATTTCTACAAAGGGATACACCGTGGAGATATGAGTTTTCAATACCCTTTCAGTGAACATATCGGCGAAAAATCTCATGTCGTTGCCATTGTTTGAAACCAAGTGTACTGAAAGCTGCACATTCCTTTCTGCTGCTTTTTTTACCAGTTCTTCGTCGAGTGGCAAAACGACGGACACGATTTTGCCGCCCTCCTTCACAATGTCAATCGAATGTACCAGAGTTTCACCACCAATGGTATCCAGCACAAAATCGACATCTTTGATTACCTCGTAAAACTTTTCGGTGGTGTAATCAATATGCTGGTCCGCACCAAGTGAAAGCACAAAGTCCTGGTTTTTGGCTGAGGTAGTCGTGATTACCTTGGCACCTAAGTACTTTGCTATTTGCACGGCATAATGCCCCACACCGCCCGAGCCTGCATGTATCAACACGGTGTCGCCTTTTTTAATGACCGCTACATGCACTAGTGGCTGCCCTCCGGTTAAACCGGCTAGAGGAAAGGCGGCTGCTTCCTCGTGACTAATATTTGCTGGTTTGTGGGCAATAGCACTTACTGGTATAGCCACATATTCGGCGTAAGCCCGGCCATTTGATGTAAAACCAAAAACACTATCGCCAATTTCAAAACCGTCCGTTTCCACAGCCTTCTCGGTAATTTCGCCAGAAATATCCCAGCCTAGTATCGCTGGCCTTTCTTTACCCACAAACATTGTGATCATTTGCTCACTCGTGCGTGCGAAAGCGTCAGCCGGGTTAATACCGATAGCTTTAACTTTTACCAATACCTCGCCCTTTTGTATAGTGGGTTTTTCGATTTCCCGATATTGAAAATTCTCAATGCCGCCGGCTTCTTTCAATAAGATCGCTTTCATTTTATACTTGGTTTAATACAGGTACAAAAATCGCCAGATACTCTCATATAAATTTGGCCAAACCGGACTTTGTTTTAGCCAAAACGAATCAAAATGTCCAGGTACAACAACATCACTAGATGAAGGTCTATCTGAAGCGGGGTCCTTCTTTTAATTGGCCAGTTCAATTTGTACAAAGCCGGCGAAAGACCTGTGACCCGCAGATCGGATCCTGCCTCCTGCCGGAGCGCCTCTAAAATTGTACGTATTGTCATTAGACGGTCTCTGCTTCTCTCCAGACGAATACGAATTAAATTAAGAGATGTGATAACGGGACGCAGGTACTCCTATTTGTGTTGCCGCAAATAGCTTGGCGCGCGCTTTATCAAAATCTTCAAACAACTTATAATCCTCGACAGACGGGAAAGTATTTAACTCTCCCTGATCCATGCCGCTAAGAACCGTGTCAACGCAGTTTTCGGCAGTCATTACTAACGCGGGATCAAAGGCTGATAAAGGGATACCTCCGACATCATAAATTTCTGTGGCGACAGCGGCAGGACTCACGAGCTGTACCACCACTTTGGTATCCTTCAGTTCTTCCTAAAGTCCGCTTGTGAAGCTACTGGCGTATCCTTTGGTGCCGCTATATATTGCGGTAAATGCGAAACTGTATAAGCTAACAGCCGATCCGATGTTAATTACAGTACCGTGATCCCTTTGTTTAAACCCGGGTAACACCGCATTGGCCATGAGTGTGAGTGCAGTTATATTCAAGTTGATCATTGCTAATTGCTTTTCTACGGGCGTCCCGATAAAATTAGCAAGTGTTGAAGTACCCGCATTATTAACCAGCATGGTGATTTCACTATTGGACGACAGACGATCCGATATTTGCTGCAATTCTGGTAGGTTCGCCAAATCGGCCACAATGTTCTCTACCCCAACGTTAAAATCACCAGAAATTTGTTGGGTAATTTTTTCAAGCCTTTCACCACGTCTGGCAATTAGGATAAGATCATATCCTCGCTTTGCGAGGCGCTTTGCGAATATTACCCCAAGTCCGGACGAAGCACCTGTGACGACAGCAGTGCCTAATTTTTTTCCATTTTCCATTTTCGATTGTTTTGAACGCTTATTTCTGCGTAGTCAAAGGTATATCGCGTCACTTTACAACGGATATAAGTTTCCCTTTAGAAAGTGGTTTCCCGTGAGAAACCTCGTTAAGTTTGTACATGGAAAAAGAAGATTGTAATACCCGTCACCATATTACTCAGTGCAAATTAGAATTGAAGGCCATTCAAGACACAATGGACATTCTTAGCGGTAAATGGAAAATCAGTATTCTTAGCTGCCTACGATTTGGGAAGAAAAGATTTATGGATCTTCATCGGGAAGTAGAAGGCATTGGATCAAAAATGCTCTCAAAGGAGTTGCAAGAGTTAGAGGCCAATGGGTTAATCACCCGAATTGTATTAAACACTAAACCGGTTATGATAGAATACTCACTTACTGATTACGGACAAACTATTAACCCCATTATCAATGCGATGTCTAATTGGGGATTGAGTCATCGTAAAAAAATATTGTCTCAATAGTTATTTAACTAGCCGAGGATTCAGGACAGTTGGATACAACAACCTGTTATTTGGATCTTAATGCTTATACCATTATGCTAGCTTATAACTTGCGCGATACATCGTTTAAGGTGAATGCCGTTGACCCTGGGTTTACTGCCACAGACTTCAATAATCACACCGGTCTAGGAAGTGTGTCCGAAGCCGCAGCAAGAGTGGTAACAGCAGCAGTTCTAGGTCATAATGGTCCAACCGGGCAATTCTTTAGTGATGACAATGCGCCTGAGACTGGAATTAGCCCCTGGTAACAGCACAATTCGCGTTCTGTCGCCAGTGCCTCTAACATCCAGGGGGGGTCTTTCTGCAATCTAAGCAATTTCGATCTGCTGATTCATGAGCGCAGAATCCCAGAACACCCATTCTTCGACGAGCAGCTCTCCCTCCAACCGTGCGGTGGTAGAGAAAGTGACATCAAAAGATTTGCCGGTGCCTGGGATAGTTTTGCCATCGGGGAGAACCATGTTGCCGCTGAAGGTTCTTCCGGTAGCCTTAGTAACCACGGTCATCCAATCATCATCACCGAATTGGATGGGGTAGGGATCGTTCTTGATGCGGACGTTAGGGAAGGCACCAAACATCCCTTGCATCGCCTTAGCGAGTGCCTCCCGACCATAGCTCGGCTTGTCGCTTCCGGTTATGTGGGCGATTATATCGGGGTGATGCACGGCGTTCATCGCAGTGATGTCTTGACTATTAAACGCGTCGTCGCCCTTTTTCAGGAGGGACAGAACGTGGGCGGCGCGTTCAGATTTGAATTACCGGGAAGGTTAATGATTAATTGCTGAAACGAACGTCTGCGTAGGCCGGCGTGTGGTCAAACAAGCGTTTGGCAAAGGCGCACTGCGGTTCGATCTTTAAGCTGTGTGACCGGGCGTATTCGACTCCTGCTTCAACTAGCTTACTACCCAGGCCCTGCCCTTCATGATCAGACTCGACCTGGGTATGGGTAATAATCATTTTTTCAGGTCCCACAGGGTGTAAAGCATTTCGGCGACTTCGTGCCCGGGCTCACCGATATAAAACTTTCCACGAAGGGCGCTCTGGCTGTTGTGTATGGTAAGATCCATAATTATGGTAAGGGACTAAATATACCTGCCCAGCCGCCGCCCGCTGCCAAATGAATTGTAATCTTGCTGTTCCTGGTGACCGTTGCCACTTTTCGACGGTAATCGTCGGCCCGGCGGTCGGCATTAATTCCGTCTTCAAAGATCTCTGCCGAATAACTCCCCTGCCCTAAAAAGGCGCAGTCAATTGTAAGATCCCTGGCTTGCCAGTTTGTGATACAGCCGGCATACCACTTGGTTCCTTTTCGGCGTGCCAGCCCGACATACTCTCCCGCTCGCCCAAAAAGAGGAATCGTGGAGTCCCAAACGGTAGGGAATTGAGAAATAAAGCGGGTGCATTCCTCCTCTTTTCCATAGGTCGCAGGGTCATCAGCAAGCATTTGCAGGGGAACGTAATACAAGGCATATAGAGCCAGTTGCTGGCATCGGGTTCCCTGGCTCATGGGCCGGTCATTTACGGGGTAAAAATCTTTTTTGGTGGCATTACGCATCGCGCCGGGTGTGTAGTCCATCATACCGGCAAACATCCGGGTAAAAGGGAGTGTAGCCTGGTGGACCGGAAAATCGGTATAATGCGTCCACTTAAGATTTTCGAGACCAAAGACGCCTTCCATCCCCACCAGATTTGGATATTCGCGCTGCATACCGCAAGGCTTAAAAACACCATGCAGGTCAAGCATTAAATGGTACCGGGCAGCGATCTTTAGCAATTTGTAGACGTAATCGACAGCCAGCTGATCGTCCCGGTCAAAGAAATCGATCTTAAAGCCCTTGATCCCGAGCGCGGCATAATGGCTAATCACTTTTTCTTCCTGATTATATAGCCTTGAAGAACCGAGCCACAGCCAGATCCCGACATTCTTTTGTTTCCCGTATTTAACAAGATAGGGCAGGTTAATTGACGGTACTGTCTTTAGAGCGTCATATCCTTCATACCATCCGGCGTCAAGCAGAATATACTCCAGGCTATTGCGGGAGGCAAAGTCAATGTGGTAGGTATAGGTAGAGTCATTAACACCCGAACGAAAACCTACTCCGCTTATATTCCAGTCTGCCCACCAGTCCCAGGAAACCTTTCCGGGCTTTATCCAAGTTAGATCTGTAATCACAGACGGCTTTGCGAGCAAGTACGGAAGATCGCTTGTAAGAAAGTCCTGTTCATGAGCCGCGACGGCAAAAAGCCGCCAGGGAAAACTTCGCGGACCGTCGACTGCGGCGATATAATCATGCCGAGATTTAACATGTATCTCCTGAACATCTTCTGAGGCTGTTTCACCGGCGGGGCAAGGTGCGAAAACAGCCTCAAGGGTCGATGCGGCCGTACCCGGTCCCCGTCTTTGAAGATACATCCCCGGATAGCTTTTGAGGTCCGATTCGGAGATCAATACAGCGCACTTACCCGGCTTACATATAAGAGCAGGTGTGAGCAAAAGCTCTTTTTCATTGAGCTTGTCCAACGCTATAAAGTTGTAAGTGTTTTCAAAGCTGTTAATGAAGCGATCATTTTTAGAACCGTTCACATAAGCGGCCACGGCCGAGTCGCCAGGACTAAAGTGATAAGTTGCCTGCTCGGCGAAAACATGGTAGGCGCCTGGCTTGGAAGATGTGAAACGATAGGCGACTCCTTCGTCATAGGCACGGAGTACCACTGAATAATCGCCCTTGAAGTTGAGGGTGAGTTCATTAAAATGATCGCGAACGGTGGCTTTAATGTAAAATGGGCTTGGTTGAACCCAGTTAATTGTGCGGTAGTTCCGAGACACGATTTGAGTGTGGCGGCCCCAGGTGATTCCATCATCAAGGGTCATTGAAATCACTGCTTGGGTAATGACCGGGGTAGTGCCAGCCGAGAGGCTAAAGCGTAGCGAATCGCCAGCGGTTATAGTCAGAACAAGGTTTCGACTGGGTGAACTAAGTTTAATGGGTTCTTGAGCAAAACAAGTAAGGTTTGTGACCAGACAGAGCAGTAGAGCGGCGAGTCGGTTCATTGAAGCGCCTGATAAACCATCGCGATAAACTTGTCACTGATCTCGCCGTGCGGAAAGGGATATTCCTGGGCGAAAAACAAACCGATCAAATGCTCCTTTGGATCGGCCCAGTAAGTCGTCCCGTAAAAACCACCCCAGCTAAACGAACCTTCAGACTGTCCTAGCTTGGCCTCGCCTGCTTTGGTCGTTACCCGAAAGCCCAAACCAAACTTGTCTTTATCCACACTGAGGTTCCCGATCTGGTTGGAGGTCATGAGATCTACAGTACGTCGTGCCAGCAGCCGCCTTCCGTTATATTCACCATGGTTTAAAAGCATTTGCAAAAAGATCGCATAGTCACGCATTGTCGAGCTTAATCCGGCACCTCCTGAGTAATAAGTTCCTTTACTTTTGGGGTAGTCAGCAGAAATATGATAGAAGGTTGATGAATTCCACCTGATCAAATTATTTTGTTTGTCGGGCGTAAAAACGGCCACAAGTCTCGAGGACTTACCCGGGGGCAGGTAAAAGTAGGTGTCGTTCATACCCAACGGCTCAAAAATGTGTTTCCTGAAATATTGATCAAGGGTCTCACCTGAAATTCGCTCAACCACGTACCCCAGGACATCGGTGTTCAAGCCATAGGTAAATCGTTCTCCCGGTTGATGAACCAGGGGAAGCTTCCCTAATTTGTTGATGTTATCCCCCACTTTGATACGGTCGCTTACAAAACCGGCAAGAATGCCCGCTTTGGCATAGATCGCCTTCATTTTTTCTGACCCTATCTGGGCATAATCTATTCCCGAGGTGTGGGTAAGAAGGTCCCGGAGAGTGATTTCTCTTTTTGCAGGAACTGTGGTGTAAGTGGTGTCTTTTTCATTGAAATGATCAAGGACCACCGGATGCGCCATTGAAGGAATGTATTTTGATACAGGATCATCTAAAAGCAGGAGGCCTTGCTCAAAGAGCATCATGATTGCCACCGAGGTGATGGCTTTTGTTTGAGAGGCGATGCGAAATATAGCATTTGTTCCGAGAGGTACAGCTGGCTCCGTGCTTGCTACTCCAAAGGCTTTATTATACACGATACGCCCGTTGCGCGCAATCAGAGCATCGGCTCCTTTAATCCAGCCGGAGTCGATATATTGCTTTATGCGCAGGTCGATCCGGTTAACTCTTTCAACACTAAAGCCTTGTGATGCAGGATCACCGATCGGGAGGCCAGGTTCCTGGCAGTCGCTGGCAGAGGCAAGACAAAGTAAACAGGGTATAAGTAACGATCTCACCTTCTAAACTTAATTAACCGCCGCAACAAAAAAAAGCCGCCCCAACAATTTGAGGCGGCTTATCTATTCATAAAGAATAATTTGTTAGCTATTCGCCACCGAATCCCGAAGGGATTTGATGGTATTGTGAGCTTCTTGTATCCCTTGTAGCTGACGCTTTATGACAGGAAAAACATTTTCCGAAGCTTGATTCGTGCTTGTTGTACCCGAGGCCTGCGATGCACCCATTCCGCTAGTACCTGGTCCGCTTGAGCCCATCGAAGAACCCGTAGCAGAATTTTCAAAGGCACCAGAAGCTGATGAGTGGTTCATGTTAGAGCCGCTTGAATACTCTGTCCCTGTTCTGTCTCTGTCGACACCCAGGTTAGCATTGCTATACCCTTTACTGCTGGTGTCAAGACCATTGCCCGAGTCCATACCAGTACTTTCGTAATTTCGGTTGGTAGAACTTGTTGTGGTGAACGGTGTGCTTGTTGGCGCGTTTCCTCTGTATTCAAATTCGTCGCCAATGAAATCGCGGTAAGCTTTTAGCGCCGCATCTTCGCCATTTTCACAGGATTCAAGCAATGCATGCCTGTCATGGCCGGTTAATGTTTCTTTGATATCGATCCAGGCTCTGTGCAATGCACCTGTGGCACCACTACTCTGGCTTGGATTGCCGCCAAGACTGGTGATCAGTGATTGCAATTCGGTTACATAGCTGCTTCTTTGTTGTGAGTAGCGAAGAAAAATTGTCTTAAGATCTTCGTCTTTGGCATTGTTCGCAGCTTTTTCATAGCCCTGCTCTCCATCGCGGCAAATACTTACCAGGTGTTCGAGACCGTCTACAAGATTTTTTGATGATGCTTCCATGATATAGTTTTTTATTAATAGACAATTGCATTCTACTATCATGCCAGCCTCACTGGCTAAGAGAGGAAACAGCCTTTAAGCTGAGGTATCATTTAAACTACATGGTGTGAAAGCTTAAAGTGACAGAAGTAGCCCCGACCAATAAAACCAAATAAAAAACCTGGTGATCAATCCCTATTTTCTATTTTCGCACCTACAACCTTCCTAATGTTAATGGCTGCAACCATCATCACGGTAAATAGTAATGGCTCACTTCGCATTGAAGGCGACTTTGAGATTGTAGACCGAACAGGCACCCCCTATGGTCTTCAGGGCCGAACGGTGGTGGGCATTTGCCGCTGCGGGTTATCGCAAAACAAGCCTTTTTGCGACGGCTCACACAACAACCATTTTGAGCATCCAGCGGTCGCCTTTGACCTGCCTCCAAAAAAGGTATCCTGACACGAAATGGTTCCTGGCATCACAAGGCTCATCCTTGGTAGGAGTGCGGGATTATTTGCTTGACCTGCCCTGGGCTCTGCAGTTTTTAGGCTACGTTATTACCAACAAGATCAACCCATGAGTTTACTTTCAGGCAAAAAGCGCGTCATTATCACCGGAATCTCACCCCAAGTCGACGGCGGTAAGTACCCTGCCAAAGTGACTGCAGGTAAACCGATGTCAATCAAAGCAAGTGTTTTTTGTGATGGTCACGACGAAGTAAAGGCGGCTGTCGTGTTAGCCGCGCCGGGTGGCGCGCCGGGGTCAAACCACGGGCAAGAACACCCGATGAACCTGCTAGTCAACGATTGCTGGGAATACACCACAACATTCGCTGCCCCCGGGATGGTTGAGTTCAAGATCCTTGGCTGGGTGGACCACTTTGCGACCTGGCAAAAGGGTCTGGCAAAAAAATTAGCGGCCGGCCAGCGCAGTTGGGTTGATCTTGAAATCGGAGCTGGTCTTATGCTTACGTCAGATATCCTGACCGATGCGGAAAAGGAGGCGCTGAGTGGCCTTGTACAAAACATTTCACCTAATAACACCGACTCCAAGGCCCAAGAAAGTCTCTATATGTTCATTGAGGAACATGCTTTTAAGATGGCCCGGTACCGCAATGAGGAGCTTGTAGTAGAGACGCCCTGTACTTACCTGTTGGAGGTCTCAAGAAGCAAAGCAGCCTTTAGCACCTGGTATGAACTGTTTCCGCGTTCAGCAGCAGCCCAGCCGGGCATGCACGGTACCTTTAAGGACGTCACACGTCTTTTGCCCCGCATCGCCTCAATGGGCTTCGACGTACTTTACTTTCCGCCTATCCACCCAATCGGAGAAAAGAAAAGAAAAGGAAAGAACAATTCACTCGCTGCCGGGGAAGACGATCAGGGTTCACCATGGGCGATAGGAAGCCGCCTTGGGGGCCATAAAGCCATCAATCCTGAACTTGGTACGCTCGAAGATTTCACCGTTTTAATTGCGAGCGCACACAAGGCGGGGATAGAGGTCGCGCTGGATATAGCCTTTCAGTGCGCGCCCGATCACCCATATGTAAGGGAACATCCTGCATGGTTCCAATGGCGACCCGACGGGACCGTTCAATACGCCGAAAACCCACCTAAGAAATATGAGGACATTCTCCCTTTCAATTTTGAAAGTGATGACTGGCAGCGGCTCTGGACCGAACTCCGGAGTGTACTTTTATATTGGGTCGATTGGGGCGTTGAAATATTCAGGATTGATAACCCGCACACCAAGTCCTTTCGCTTTTGGGAATGGGTCATCGTTGAAGTAAAGTCTAAAAATCCAAACGTTATTTTTCTTGCCGAGGCTTTTACGCGGCCGCGCCTCATGGAGCAGCTGGCCAAAGGCGGCTTTGACCAGTCCTATACGTACTTTACCTGGAGAACCGGTAAGGTTGAGTTGGAAACCTATTTAAGGGAACTCACCGAGACGCCAATGAAGCACTATTTCCGCCCTAACTTTTGGCCTAATACGCCCGATATACTTCCTCCTTATTTAACTGAAGGCGGAGAAAACGCCCATATCGGGCGTTTGATACTAGCGGCTACCCTATCGTCAAATTATGGCATCTACGGGCCGGTGTATGAACTAGGGATCAATGCGCCGGTGGCTGGGAAAGAAGAATACATCGATAATGAGAAGTATGAGGTAAAGCATTGGAACTGGGACGCATACACCCGGACCCGTGAGATCATTACCCGCGTGAACCGCATTAGAAAGGCCAACCCTGCACTGCATGAAACAAACAATGTCCACTTCGCGGTGTCAACCAGTGAGCACATCATCTGTTACGTGAAGTCGACTCCGCCGAGTGAAGCCGGGCGCGGAAATGTCCTTATCATCGCTGTTAATCTGGATCACTTCAATACCCAAAGCGCCTGGGTACAAATTCCTTTGCTGGAAGCTGGTCTTGAGGTTGGCAGGACGTACCAGGTCCATGACCTCCTTGGGGGAAGTACGTACCGCTGGACCGGCGAATGGAATTACGTTTCCCTTAATCCTTACCAGATACCGGCCCACATCTTCTTGGTCGAGCAATAATGGACATGGCAGGGGAAACACAATTAGACCCTAGGTTACACTGGTATAAGGATGCCATTATTTATGAAGTGCACATCAAGGCCTTCAAAGATGGGGATGGGGATGGCCTGGGGGACTTTACAGGCTTGCTTGAAAAGCTCGATTATTTACACAACCTGGGTGTAACTGCTATATGGCTGCTTCCATTCTATCCTTCACCTTTAAAGGACGACGGCTATGACATTGCTGACTATTACTCGATCAACCCCTCTTACGGGAATCTAAAACAGTTTAAACTTGTGCTCAAGGAAGCCCATAAGCGGCAGCTCAAGGTTATTACTGAGCTGGTCATCAACCACACCTCTGACCAACATCCCTGGTTCCAGCGCGCCCGAAAGGCACCCAAAGGCTCATTAATGCGCGATGTCTACGTTTGGACAGACGATCCTACCGATTTCAAAGATGCCCGCATCATTTTTCAGGACTTTGAAACTTCGAACTGGACCTGGGATCCGGTGGCCAGTCAATATTACTGGCACCGATTTTATTTTCACCAGCCCGACCTTAACTACCGCAATCCGATGGTGCGCAAGCAGGTCTTTCAGATCATCGACTACTGGTGCCGCATGGGAGTCGATGGGTTTCGCCTGGACGCGGTTCCTTACTTATACGAAGCGAATGGTACAAATTGTGAAAACCTTCCTGAGACGCATGCTTTTCTTAAGGACCTCCGAAAACACCTAGATGATTCATTCCCGGGAACGCTTATGCTTGCTGAGGCGAACATGTGGCCCGAAGATTCTGCTGCCTATTTTGGAAACGGGGACGAATGTCAAATGAACTATCACTTTCCCGTGATGCCGCGCATGTTCATGGCCCTGCAGATGGAAGACCGCTACCCACTTATAGACATATTTAATCAAACACCTGCAATTCCTGAGACGTGCCAGTGGGCGATCTTTTTGCGCAACCATGACGAGCTTACGCTTGAGATGGTGACCGATGAAGAGCGCGATTACATGTATAAGATGTATGCCAAGGATCCCAAAGCCAAGATCAACCTGGGAATACGTCACCGTTTGGCGCCGCTTATGGAGGGGAACCGTAAGAAGATTGAGCTTCTCAATTACCTGCTATTTTCCCTCCCCGGTACCCCGGTCATCTATTATGGGGATGAGATCGGTATGGGTGATAATTTTTACCTGGGTGACCGGGATGGGGTACGCACGCCGATGCAATGGTCACCAGACCGCAATGCCGGCTTTTCATCGGCCAACCCGCAAAAGCTTTATCTGCCGGTGATCATCGACCCCGAGTACCAATTCTCTGCAGTGAACGTCGAGATGCAGGAACAAAGCACCTCGTCTATACTGTGGTGGATGAAAAGGCTCATCAATACCCGGAAAAAATACAAAGCCTTTGGCAGAGGAACCATGAAGTTCTTGTCGGGCGAAAACTCCAAGGTCTTGGCTTTCGTACGGTCGTACCAAGAAGAAACCATCCTTGTGGTCGTCAATCTTTCGCGGTATGCACAGCCTGCGGAGATCGATCTGCAGGAATATTCTGGATATCGCCCGATCGAAGTGTTTAGCAATAACGTTTTCCCTCCGGTTAAAAGTGAGGCGCCTTACTTTTTTACCCTAGGCTCTTACGAATGCGGTTGGTTCTTGCTTGAAAAGGCCGAGCCTGTCGCCTCAGAAATTAATGAAATGCCTGCGCTTGTCCTGAAAAATTGGAAGGATTTGCCCGAGGGAGAAGCTGCCGCAGATCTTAGCGGCGCAGCATTACCGGCTTATTTGATGAAAGCCCGCTGGTTTGGAGGCAAGGCGCGAAACTGGCTGAGAATGCAGATCATCGATCATGCGCCTGTCCAGACCGGAGAATCATTGGCCTTCATTTTACTGGTCGAGGTCACTTATGATAGCGGTTTGCCCGACATCTACCAGTTGCCGGTAGCTTTCGCCGGCGCCGAGTTGGCAAAGACCCTTAGCGCCGAGTCGCCCAAGGCGATCATCTCAAAGCTTGTACTCGACAAGGAAGAAGGTTTGCTCGTCGACGCTTCCTATTTAGCCAGTTACCAGCAAGCTGTCTTTTACGCGATGACACGCGGCCAGGAACTGCACTTCAAAAGTTCTTCGCTGCTGTTCTCGGGTAATCGCGACCTTAAAAATTACGCCAGGGAGCACGGCAAGATTAGGTCCCGCTTACTTGCTGTCGAACAAAGCAATACCTCCATGGTGTTTGACAGCGCCTATTTCTTAAAGCTTTACCGAAAAGTAGAACGGGCGGTAAACCCCGATGTAGAAATCACTAAATTCTTAACCGACAAAGCGCATTTCCCTTCAATTCCAGCCTTCGTAGGCGAGATCGAATGGCGCTTTGGGAAGGAGTCGATGGTGTTGGGTATGATGCAAAACTTGGTCGATGCCTCGGGTGATGGCTGGAGCTATATGCTTGACAGGCTAGACCATTTTAATGAAAGCATGCTGTCCTTGGTAAACAGCAGTGTCGAAGCCGGGGAAAACGGCTCGGCTGAGTTTGACACTTCCTTACTTCCACCGCTTAAAGGTTCGCTAAGTGCCCCTATTGCCTACGAAGATCTGCCGGCGGCCTTTATGCCTTATACCGATGCCACTGTCGCCGAACGAGCGCGGCTCCTTGGTCAGCGAACCGGGGAAATGCATCTTGCCCTTGCTTCGGGAACTCAATCACCTGACTTTAAACCCGAAGAATTTACGCTGCACTACCAGCGATCCCTGTATTCTTCGCTTCAAACCCTGGTACGATCCTCGCTGACCATATCCAAGCGTAGGCTAGGGGACTTAACAGACGAAGTAAGGACGCAGCTAAATGAAGTCGTCGAACTTAAAGAGGCAATCAACGATCGCCTCAAACAAATTTACAGTCACAAGCTTGACGTCGTACGCATACGCACCCATGGCGACTATCATTTGGGGCAGGTGCTTTTTACAGGCAAGGACCTGGTGATCCTCGACTTTGAAGGTGAGCCGGCCCGGAGCTACAGTGAGCGCCGTATCAAGCATTCCCCCTTGCGGGACGTCGCGGGCATGATTCGATCCTTCCATTATGCCGCCTATGGCAGCTTAATCCTGGACAACCAGGTGAGAAAGGCCGATGTCGCCAAACTGGAACCTTTCATCGCGCAATGGTATCATTACATGAGCGGTTTCTTTATGAAGGCGTATCTTGAAACGGTGAGCGGAAGCGCGTTCGTTCCCCAATCACCAAAAGATTTGGAAATAATGCTTGAGACGTACTTGCTGCAAAAGGCGCTGTACGAATTAAGTTATGAGTTCAATAACCGCCCCGAATGGCTGGTTATTCCAATTAAAGGAATCAAATCAATCATGATGATGGACCCTATTGCTAGCCCGCCTGCCGTATGAGTACCGTTTCTGAAACACAAACACCTTATTCGCTCTTTACCCCCTACGATATCTTTTTACTGCGGGCAGGCAATCATTATCAGCTTCATACGAAGTTTGGCGCCCACAAGGCCGCCTGCCACGGACGGGAAGGGACCTACTTTGCCGTTTGGGCACCTAACGCCCGGTATGTTTCTCTCGTCGGGGATTTTAACGACTGGGAAAAAGGAACACATCCGCTTACCCTCAGACAAGATGGTTCGGGGATTTGGGAAAGCTTTTTCGAAGGCATAGGGACAGGAACGCTGTATAAGTATTTTATCGTTTCAACGAATGGGTACGAAGTCGAGAAAGCTGATCCCTACGCGTTCATGAGCCAGTCGCCTCCTGAGACGGCTTCGGTCGTTTGGCACCCTGAGTATACATGGAGCGATGCCGCCTGGAAAGAAAAGCAGATAGGCCGAAACCCACTTAAAAACCCTATCTCGATCTACGAGCTTCACCTGGGTTCATGGCGTCGGGTACCGCATGAAAACAGCCGTTTTCTCACCTATCGTGAACTGGCCGCTGAGCTACCGGCCTACTTGTCCTTCATGGGCTTTACGCATGTGGAATTTATGCCCGTCATGGAGCACCCATTCTACGGTTCATGGGGTTATCAGATTACCGGCTACTATTCTCCTTCGAGCCGCTTTGGCACGCCCGACGATTTCATGCACCTCATCAATCAGCTTCACCGGCATGGCATAGCGGTCATTCTGGATTGGGTGCCTTCGCACTTCCCCACGGACGAGCATGGTTTAGGCTACTTTGACGGCACTCATCTTTATGAGCACGAAGACTCTCGTAAAGGTTTTCACCCTGACTGGAAAAGCTTCATTTTCAATTACGGGCGTGATGAGGTGCGCTCTTTTCTGGCTTCCAATGCGATGTATTACCTGGAGGTTTTCCATGTCGACGGCCTGCGCATGGATGCCGTTACGTCAATGCTTAAACTGGACTATTCGCGAAGTGAGGGTGAATGGATACCCAATGAGTTTGGGGGAAACGACAACTTGGAAGCCATTCGGTTCATAAGGGAACTCAACGATGCTGTTCATACCAAACACCCCGGTAAGCTTATCATCGCCGAGGAATCAACGGCCTATACAGGTGTCACTCATTCTACGGCTTCGGGCGGGCTGGGCTTTGATATGAAGTGGATGATGGGGTGGATGCATGATACGCTTGATTTTTTCAAGTTTGATCCTATATACCGATCGTATCATCTGGACAAGCTTACGCTGAATATTTACTACGCCTTTTCAGAAAAGTTTACCCTTCCCCTATCACACGATGAGGTCGTCTATGGTAAACGTTCTTTAATTGGCAAGATGCCCGGTGACGAATGGCAGCGTTTTGCCAACTTGCGGCTGCTTTTGGGCTACATGTATGGTCACCCCGGAGCTAAGCTGCTCTTTATGGGCTCTGAATGTGGGCAGTCAGGTGAGTGGCGCCATGATTACAGCCTTGACTGGAACGAAGCCGATCAAAGTTACCCTAGAGGTGTACAACTGCTCGTCAAGGACCTCAATGAGTTGTATCAGCATGAAGCGTCGTTGTTCCAGCGTAGTTTCGAGCCCGAAGGGTTTGAGTGGGTAGATTTTAGCGACCGGCAGAATTGTGTGATCAGTTGGCTTAGAAAAGGGTTTAACGAGCAGGACAACTTGCTTTTTATTGCGAATTTTACGCCGCTGGTCTGGGAAAACTACCGGATTGGCGTTGGCCGTACGGGGTATTATACCGAGGTATTTAATTCGGACGCCTTTAAATATGGGGGCAGCGGTGTAGCGAACACCGGTAAAAAGGAGACCTACCCCGTAGCGCTGCATGGCAGAACACATTCAATTTCGATCACCCTACCACCGCTTGGACTGAACGTTTTTAAATGGAGTGAACCATTTTCGTTGCAGAATACGGCCGCTTTTGGTTCTTAAATAATCCCTGACTTATATACCTTTGCCTTATGAACACACCATTTAAAAAAGACATTGATAAGGTCCGCGACGCGGCCCGTCAAAAATTTAATGCTATCGAAGACGATAGCAACTCTGGGATTTCCATTGGCAGCCTATTGCTTGGAGTCGCCCTGGGTGCCATTGGCGGCCTTCTCTTCGCGCCAAAAAAAGGTGAAGAATTTCAGAAAGACATCGCCGAAGGCTGGGATAAATTCGCTGGTAAAGCTCAGGAATGGTCTGGCGAAGCCGGTGAGCAAATTAACGAGGCAGCCAGTACCGTGCGAAACCGTGTAAGCAGCGCCGCCAGCGACTTAAAGCAAAAAGTTAATAATGGCGTAGAAAATCTTGACCTAGAGGGCAAATGGAACACCATGAAGGGTAAAGTGAAGCAGGCATATTCCCACTTAACGGATGAAGACCTTACTTATGTTGAAGGGAAGGGTGAGGAACTGCTCGGCAGGCTCCAGCAAAAAACAGGCAAAGGGAGAGATGAGCTAGTTAAGTGGCTTAACACGTTGTAAGGCACTCTAATTTACTCTTTAAGCCCGCGGCCGGTTTTATGCTGCAACTCATCAATACGCTTTGAGGCTTCGGCCTTTGAAAGTGTTTCGTCGAACTCTTCTCCCGCTTCGTCAGAAAGGGTCTTCAGGTAAGAATGCTGTGCGCCGGTCATGGGCTCTTTGCCCGTTGTCCACTCGTCTGGGTTTTTAACGGCATTCGAACCTGGGATCTTTTCTTCGTTATTTGAGTTGTGTGGGGTCTCAGTTGTATTATCTGCCATGGCGATGTAAGGTATTGATGAGCTAGTGTAATTTGTACGCTTAAAACCTATAATAAATTAGAATGTTTTAACGGCCTTATACCTCTTTGTCGAAAAGATCCCCAAGATCTACTTCAATGCTCTAGAGAGCACGGCAATTTTTTTGTAAATTATCAGAAGACTGAAAAGGCGGACTTCGGTAATATTTACGCGAACTAGCATCTATGCTATAATAATCTCACGCTACGATCACGATTTTCGTGTATGGAGCGTACGCAAATTTTTAACAAGGAGGTTATCGATCGATTTGCTTTGCAGGTTAAGAAGATCCGAAAGGAAAAAGGATATACTCAGGAGGCACTGGCTTTTCACTCGGGTATAGCGCTCAGCCAGATCGCACGCATGGAAACGGGAAAAATTAATCCTACGCTAAGCACCATTGATGCACTTGCAACCGGCCTAAAAATTCCGCTTCGCTCAATTTTCGACTTTCAGTCTCAAACGTTCTAGGGAGTTTAGCTATTTAGACTAGCCAGTTAATCTAGCCGCATTGATACGGGCTATAGCATGGGCGCTATAGCCCCGGCGAGTATATTGTACAAAATTTGATCGGTCTTTCAGCGCCTTGGGATTTATGAACCGCTCACCGCTGCGTTTACATACCCGGATGGATAAAGTACAACTTGCGGCTTTCGAAAAATTGATTACGATCAATAAGATCAGACAGGTAAGGTATCAGGTATCTTCCAGTCATGAAATTGATTCGGATCTTGTTGGTACTTTCCTTAAATTGAGTCTTCAAAGCAAAAATAATCTAGTCAATCTCAAGTATTGGAAAGAAGCCATGGTCCTTCCTGACTCGTTGGTCAACACCGAATTTGTGATCAGTGACAGCATGAAACTAATGATCCAAAAAGATCGAATGTATTTAATTGCGGTAAGCCTCATCTGGGAAAAACAAGTTCTAAAGCTTTATAACGAAGCGCTATCGAATGATAAAATGCATTGGGCTAACGCCGATCTTGTCGGTGACATTGGGCATCAACGAGAAGGCATACAACTTGCAAGTCTCAAGCTTAAATATTTAAACCGTTCCGCGTATATTTAGTAGGATCAGGATTTTTGCGGTCAAAAAGCCGCATCAAGCCCCAGGCAAGCAGGTATGAGAACCCGAAGATCAAGAATACAATGTAATAGCCGGTAGTTAGTTTCCCCAACGCTTTAAAATGATCAAATAAAGGACCTGTTAGTTTTGCTGCCAGTATCCCTCCTGCGGCGCCGGCCATTCCGCCTATACCGATTACTGAACCTACGGCCGTTTTTGGGAAATAATCTGAAACAGTAGTATACATATTTGCGCTCCACGCCTGGTGAGCCGCCGCCGCAAAGCCAATAATTAAAATGGCTAGCCATAAATTGTAACTTCCGGCTAGCTGCGCAAAAATTACCGGCACGGCACATACGGCATACAACAGCATGCTCAAACGGCGAGCTACGCCAACTTGGAGCCCATTCCTGATGAGGACCAAAGGCAGCCAGCCACCAAGAACGCTGCCAAAAGAAGATAGGGTGTACACAATTGCTACAGGCAGCACTATCCGGGTACCTTCCAGGTTATATTGGGCTTTAAGGAAGGCCGGCAGCCAAAAAAGATAAAACCACCAAGCCGGGTCGGTTAAAAATTTTCCTAGAGCGAAGCCCCAGGTGCTTTTGTAGCTGAGCAGCCTTATCCAGCTTTGTGCCTGTCCCTTTTCAACTCCAACCTCCCCGAATTCTTTGTCTGAGTTAATATAATCCAGCTCAGCCACCGAAACCCGGGAATGCCTCGCAGGGATGTCATAAACTGCAAGCCATACAATAAGCCACACAAAGCCTATTGAACCGGTAATAATGAACGCCCATTGCCAGCCCAGGTGAATGACAATAAAGGGTACGGTAAGCGGCGCCGCGATCGCACCAATATTCGTTCCCGAATTGAGCAGTCCTGCGGCGAGCGCCCGTTCTTTTTTAGGGAACCATTCGGCCACTGTCTTAATTGCCGCCGGGAAGTTTCCAGATTCGGTGATACCTAGTGTAACAATTACTTAATAATTACACTATTTCCACATAATTGCTTATATTTATGGTATGGCAAAAGAGGCACTACCACTTCTAGCAACTGAAGACCAAATGCAGGAATTACTTGTTATGCGTCGCTCTACAAAAATTGAAAAACGATATAGTCAGCGGGCAGAAGTTATTCTACTTAGTTTGGAAAAGAAAACCCTGGATGAAATTATGCTGATCACACGCATGTCCCGGCCGGTAATTAATAAATGGCGCCAGCGCTTTCGCAAGTCAGGGCTTGCCGGCCTGCACGACGAGCCACGCCCGGGCAAACCTTCTGTCATTACTGCCGAGCAAAAAGCGATGGTCATTCAGAAAGCCTGTGAAAAGCCGCCCGCAGGGTACACGAGCTGGTCCCAGGAGCGCATCGGAGATGCAATCGGTATCAGTCAAAGCAAAGTCTTTCAGATCCTGCGGGATGCCGACCTGAAACCGCATAAGATAGACTACTGGTGTGGCAAGAGCCCCGACCCAGAGTTCGAAGCAAAGATGACGGGCATTGTAGGGCTTTATATGAACCCTCCTGAGAACGCTATTGTGCTTTGTGTGGATGAGAAAACGCAAATACAGGCCCTGGACCGTACCCAGCCTATCCTGCCGCTGAAAGTGCACCAACCGAAGCGGATAACATCTACCTACAAGCGCAATGGCACGGCTCATCTGATCGCAGCCCTTGCCGTTCATACCGGCCAGATCACGGCCCAGACCATGGAGTCCAATAACAGTGAAAACTTTCTTGGCTTCCTGAAGAAGCTCGACCGCAAGTACCGAAACAAAAAACTCCACATTATTTGTGATAACCTTGCCGTCCACAAAAACCAAGAAGTAAAGCAATGGCTCGAATCCAAACAGCGTAAAATACAGCTGCACTTTACGCCTACCTATTCATCCTGGCTTAATCAAATAGAAATCTGGTTTAACATATTAACGAAAGATGTCCTGAAAGGCGGCATCTGGAAGTCGAAAGAACAACTCATAAGTCAGATGATGGAATACATAAATACATACAATCAAACCCGGGCTAAACCATTTGCATGGACATACACAGGAAATAC
>JAABUX010000155.1_pt1 | contig 118592 bp, 98 predicted proteins | sample 5561851 | NCBI WGS metagenome assembly JAABUX01 (sample SAMN10711883, study PRJNA513361) | rock metagenome | isolation source: Antarctica rocks | place: Antarctica: Victoria Land, Richard Nunatak red sandstone | collected 2016-01-03
ACACGACACAGGCCAACGTGTCCGCATGGCAGCGCAACAGTGACGCGGGGTGGAGCAGCCCGGTAGCTCGTCAGGCTCATAACCTGAAGGTCACAGGTTCAAATCCTGTCCCCGCAACCTGGTTTTCAAATTCCAAGCCAGATGGGATAGCTCGAGACATCGAGGGCTTATTCTGCTTCGTACCTGGGCGCAACCCCCAAGTGCTGCGGCTCTGCAATCCCAGTGATGAGGATGCAGACGTTGCCCGCTAACGACTTCCCCGGGTAAGACTGCCGCATGACAACACCAGACGGCGCGCTCGGTCTTGCCTCCCATGATGCTGGCTGGCCAGCACGGGCCGAACGGGAGACACAGCGAGTGCGTCGCGCCCTGGGCATTGCGTGCTACAGGATTCACCATGTCGGATCAACTTCCGTAGCAGGCCTCGCCGCCGTTCCCATCGTGGACCTTATGGCGGAACTAAATGACGTGAGCATGTATGACATGACGCGTCTCAGGCTGCTGGCACATGGCTATGCCCGCACACCAGGCCCATCCCATTGCGCCGCATTCGTGGCTCAGGACGCGCTGACCGGCTGCCGGACGGTTGAACTGTTCCTCTACCCCTCCGGACATGAGGACGTGCGCGTATCGGTCGCGTTCTTCGCCGTCCTTCGGGCGCAGCCAGATGTCGCCGTAGCCTACGGCATCATGAAGTTACAGGCTCACGCCCGACATGGTGCCGACGCCAGCGGTTACGTCGCAGAGAAGCAGACCTGGATGCGTGACCATGCCCAGCTCTCCCATAACTTGCCACTGCACCCCGTCAGATGATTGCTGCCTATGCTGAGGCCGCTAGAGACAGCGGCATGGAACGTCTCGACATCTACTCTGATCCAATCTGCCCGTGGTGCTTCGTCGGTCGACAACACATGTAGATGGCGCTGAATGTCCTTGCCGGGCAAGGGCTGCAGATCTCCGTGTTATGGCGGCCATTCCGACTGAACCCCGAGATGCCGCCAGGTGGCCTGCCGCGCGTTGACTATCGCCGTGCCAAGTTCGGCAGCCTCGAACGTTCGCAGCAACTCGACTCCCAGGTCGCCACGGCCGCCCGGGCCGCGGGCGTCAGGATTAACCACGACCGAATCGCACGGACACCGAACACCCTTGCTGCTCACCGGCTGATCCGGCTTGCCGGGTTGGAGGGGCGGCAGGATGCCCTGGTGGGCCGCCTGTTCAAGGATTACTTCGTGGATGGCCGCGACATCGGCGACGACTCGGTTCTGGCGGACGCCGCGGCTGCGGTTGGAATGGATCGCGCCGTCGCACACGCCTACTTGGTTGGCGACGCTAGCCGGGCCGAAGTGGAGCAGGAAGATGCTGCCGTCCGGCGCGCCGGCCTGCAAGGGGGTGCCGGCCTTCGTTATCCGCAACCGTGTCCTGTTTGCGGGCGCCGTTCCGGCCGATGTCCTCGCCGACGGGCTGGCCCACGCCTGCGCCGCCCCACTGCCAGCATTGCACCGCCGGGCGAGATGTGAATACGTTGCTGGCTACGATAGTAGATGAACCTGGCATGACGGTCCGGCAGCAGGCCGTGGCCGCCCACACGCGGCATAAGGAGCTTACGGCTGATGGCGAAACGGGTGCTTGTGACAGGTGGTGCGGGTTTCATCGGCTGCCATCTCGCTCGCACTTTGCTGGACCGCGGCTATGCCGTCCGCGTGCTCGACAGCCTGATCGACCAGGTTCACACCCGCCATGCCGCCCGCAACGCCGTGCTGGATGAAGTCGAGTTAATCCGCGCCGACGTGCGGGACCTGGACCGCGTCGCCGCCGCGTTGGACGGCGTGGATAGCGTCATCCATCTTGCGGCTGAGGTTGGCGTCGGCCAGAGCATGTATGCCATCGACCGCTACGTGTCGGTCAACGACGGCGGCACGGCGGTGCTGTTCCAGGCGCTGATCGACCGCCCGGTCTCGCGCGTCGTCGTCGCCAGCAGCATGAGCGTCTATGGCGAGGGCCTGTACCGCACCCGCTCCGGCGAGCGCATGGACGACGTCGTCCGCCCGGCCCAGCGCGGCGCTGGCGGCTGGGACCCGGTCGACTCCGACGGCGGCGCCCTGACCCCGCTGGCGACGCCGGAGTGGAAGCGGCCCAACCTCGCCTCCGTCTATGCGCTGACCAAGTATGTGCAGGAGCGGCTGACGCTGACGGTTGCCCCGGCGTATGGGATGCAGGGTGTGGCGCTGCGGCTGTTCAACGTGTATGGCCCGGGCCAGGCGCTGTCGAACCCCTACACCGGCGTGCTGGCGATCTTCGCCTCCCGCCTGCTGAACCGCGAACGCCCCATGGTCTTCGAGGACGGCGAGCAACGGCGGGATTTCGTCCATGTCGAGGATGTGGCCCGGGCCTTCCTGCTGGCGCTGGAGCATCCGGACGCGCCGGGTCAAGTGTTCAACATCGGCAGCGGCCAGGACGTGAGCATCCTGGAGACCGGCGCCGCGCTGGCCAACGCCATGGACGTGCCGCACCTGACGCCCGAGGTCATGGGCAAGGCGCGCGTCGGCGACATTCGCCACTGCTTCGCCGACATCACCCTGGCGCGCGAGGTGCTAGGCTTCCATCCCCGCCGCAGCTTCGATGACAGCCTCGGTGAGTTGGCTGATTGGGTCCGCCAGCAGCAGGCCGACGACAAGGTGCATGATGCCCGGCGCGAGCTTGAGCAGCGCGGCCTGGTGGCATGATGGACGGCAGCGCGCGCCCTATCCTGGTGACTGGCGGCGCCGGGTTTATCGGCAGCAACCTGGCGGACCGCCTGGCGGGGCAGGGGCACGACGTAATCGTTTATGACGCCTTGGCCCGGCCCGGCGTGGAGGCCAACCTGGCCTGGCTTCGCCGCCGCCACCCCGGCCGCATCCACGCGATCATCGCCGACCTGCGGGACCGTGCCGCCCTGCAGGACGCCGCCAGCCGAGCCGGGGCGGTGTTCCATATGGCAGCCCAGGTCGCCGTGACCACCAGCCTGTCCGACCCCGAGCAGGACTTCGACGTGAACCTGCGCGGCACGATCTTCCTGCTGGAAGCGCTCCGCAAGCAGCCCACGCCGCCGCCCCTGGTGTTTGCCAGCACCAACAAGGTCTATGGCAACCTGGCCGATGTGGCGCTTCAGCGTGATGGTGACGCCTACCTGCCGCAGGACCCGGCATTGCGCGGCCATGGCATCGGCGAGGACCGTCCGCTCAGCTTCTACACGCCCTACGGCTGCTCCAAGGGCGCGGCGGATCAATACGTGCTGGACTACGCCCGCGGCTTTGGCGTGCCGGCCTGCGTGCTGCGCATGAGCTGCATCTATGGCCCTCGCCAGTTGGGCACCGAGGACCAGGGATGGCTGGCGCACTTCCTCTACTCGGTCCAGGCTGGCCGTCCCATCAGCATCTACGGCGACGGCCGGCAGGTCCGCGATGTGCTGTATGTCGATGATGCCGTGGATGCCTACATGGCCGCATGGCAACGCATCGGCGACGTCGCCGGTCAGGCCTTCAACCTGGGCGGCGGACCCGCAAATGCCGTGACCCTGCTGCAGGTCCTTGCCGAGATCGGCGACATCTGCGGCCAGCCTGCCGACCTGCGCTTCTCAGGCTGGCGCCCCGGTGACCAGCGCTACTTCGTCGCCGACACGCGCCGGGCTGCGGCGGCGCTGGGCCTCGGCCCTGCCGTCGCATGGCGCGACGGGCTGCGGCGGCTGGCCCGCTGGATCGCCACGGAACGGGAGCCGGTGGCGGCGGAGCACGCGGCATGAGGGTCGCCCTGGTCAACCCGCCTTGGACGTTCGACGGCAGCATCTACTTCGGCTGCCGCGAGCCGCACCTGCCGCTGGAACTGGGCTATTGCCGGGCGATGCTGGAGCGTGATGGGCATAAGGTGCTGCTGCTCGACGGCCACCTGATGGGCCAGTCCTATGCCGAGCTGGCGGCGCAGGTCAGCACCTTCGGCCCGGCGATGACCGTGGTGACGACGGCGCCCAGCTACTTGTTCTGGCGCTGCGCCCCGCCGGAGCTGCGCGTGCCGCGGGAAATGCTGGACAGCCTCGCGGGGCAGGGCGGCCTGACGGTCGCCGTCGGCCCGCATGGCTCGGCCACGCCTGGAACGGTGCTCCGCAAGCTGGGCGTGGGCGCGGTGGTCATGGGCGAGTGCGAGGAGGTCGTGGCTGCCTTGGCCGCCGGCGGCCGGGCTGGCGAGGTCCCCGGCACGGCGATGCTGGACAACGGCTCCCTGCGGCAGTGCGGCACGCCGCAGGCCGCGCGGTTCACCGACCTGCCCGCGCTGACTTGGCCGGATGAGTGGGTGCGACGGCACCATCATCACCATCACCGCTTCGACCGTCCTGCCCAGGGGCCAGGCGGTGAGATCGAGGCCTCCCGCGGCTGTCCCTACTCTTGCAGCTTCTGCGCGAAGATCGACTTCCGCGACAAGTACCGCCGTCGCGAGCTGACGCCGATGCTGGCGGAGATTGATGGGCTGATCGCCCAAGGCGCCGAGTACCTCTACTTCATCGACGAGATCTTCCTGCCGCAACGTGCCCTGCTGGAGGCCCTGGTGGACCGCCCCGTGCAGTTCGGCATCCAGACCCGCATCGACCTGTGGAAGCCCGAGATGCTGGCCTTGTTGGGCGCTGCTGGCTGCGTCTCCATCGAGGCCGGGGTCGAGAGCCTCACCGAGGATGGCCGCGCCGCCCTGGACAAGCGGTGCAAGCTGACGACCGACGAGCTGGCCGACCTGCTGATCCTGGCCCGGCAGCACGTCCCCTTCGTCCAGGCCAACCTGCTGGAGACCACGGACGACGACCCTGCCCTGGTCGCCGCCTGGCGGGACCGGCTGCGGGCGCAGGGCGTGTGGGCCAATGACCCGGTGCCGCTGTATCCCTACCCTAGCTCCCCCGACTACCGCCGCCTGTTCGGGTTGCCGGACGCCCAGGCGTGGGAGCGGGCGCATGGCCACTACCTCGGCCAGTTTTCCGGCTTCTCCGACATCCAGGATGCGCGGCCCGTGCCGCTGCCGGAACTGGAGCGGGCGTGCCGGACGGTCTGGCCGGCTGCCCGATGCAGCGGCTTCTGGTGACGACGGACGCCGTAGGGGGCGTTTGGCGCTATGCGGTCGATCTTGCCGGCGGCTTGGCGGAGCGCGGCATCGGCACGGTGCTCGCGGTCCTTGGGCCGCCGGCCAGCGCGGCCCAGCGTGGCGAGGCTGAGGCGGTGCCTAACCTGCGGTTGGTGCAGACCGGCCTGCCGCTGGACTGGACGGCCGATGGCCCGGCGGACCTGGCCCATGCATCGGGCCGGCTTGCGGCCCTGGCGGCGCTGACCGGCGTTTCGGCTGTTCATCTCCATGCCCCGGCGCTGGTCGGCTCCGTCCGCTGGCCCGTCCCGGTGGTGGCCGTCGCCCACTCCTGCGTCGGAACCTGGTGGAGGGCGGTGCGGGGCGGCCCGATGCCGGACGACCTGCAATGGCGGGCCGACGCGACCGGGGCAGGGCTGCGAACGGCCGCGGCGGTGATCGCGCCGACCGCCGCCCATGCCGCCGCGACGCAGGCGGTATATGGCCCGGCCCGGATGCAGGTCGTGCACAACGGGCGTGATCCTGGCCCATTTTCTAACCTGCCCCGCAGCCGTGCCGTGCTGACGGCTGGACGGCTGTGGGATGACGGCAAGGGCGTGGGCGAACTGGACCGGGCCGCGATGGGCTTGGATGCACCGGTCCGCGCCGCTGGGCCAACGCGGGGGCCGAACGGGGCCGAACGGCGGTTCGATCACCTGGAGTTGCTGGGCACGCTGGACCAGCCGGGCATGGCGGCCGCCTATGGCGCGGCAACCGTGTTCGCCTCGATGGCATTGTATGAGCCGTTCGGCCTTGCGGTGCTGGAGGCCGCGCAGGCCGGCATGGCGCTGGTGCTGTCGGATCTGCCGGGCTTCCGGGAGCTCTGGGACGGCGCGGCCCTGTTCGTGGCCAACCCAGCGGCGTTGCAGCCGGCCCTGCGGCAGGCGCTGGATCATCCCGAGGCGCTGGCCGCGGCAGCACGCGAGCGGGCGGGACGGTACACAGTGAACGCCATGACCGGCGGCACCCTGGCCGTGCATCGCGCTGCGGCGGTCGCTGCCTGATGAACTTTGTCTATTTCACCCACTCGCTGGCGTCGTGCTGGAACCATGGCAACGCGCATTTCCTGCGCGGCGTGCTGCGGGACCTGGTGGCGCGCGGCCATGCCGTGCGAGCCTATGAACCCGCAGCAAGCTGGAGCGCGCAGAACCTGGCCACGGACGCAGGGCCGGCGGCGCTGGCTGGCTGGCGCGACGCATACCCGGAGTTGTCGAGCACCGAATATGGACCGGACGCCGACCTTGCCGCCCTGGTGGACGGCGCCGACGTGATGATCGTCCATGAGTGGAACGAACCCGCGCTCGTCGCCGCCATCGGTGGCCTGCGCCGGGCTGGCGGGCGGTTCCGGCTGCTGTTCCACGATACGCACCACCGCGCTGTCAGCGATCCGGAGGCGATGCGCCGCTACGACCTGTCCGGCTATGACGGCGTGCTGGCGTTCGGGGACGCGCTGGCCGCGGTTTATCGCCGCTGGGGTTGGGGCGACCAGGTGTTCACCTGGCACGAGGCCGCCGACACGCGCCTGTTCCATCCCCCAGCCCAGGAGCAGCCCCGTGCCGGCGCGGTCTGGATCGGCAACTGGGGCGACGGCGAACGCACGGCTGAATTGGAGACGTTCCTGTTCGCCCCCACCGCCGCGTCCGGGCTGCCGCTGGACGTTTATGGCGTGCGCTATCCCACGGAGGCTCGGGCCATGCTCGCCCGGCACGGCGCCCGCTACCGTGGCTGGCTGCCTAACGCGCAGGCGCCCGAGGTCTTCGCGCGCCACCTGCTCACGGTGCATGTGCCCCGCCGCTTCTATGCTCAGAGCCTGCCGGGCATCCCGACCATCCGCGTGTTCGAGGCGCTGGCCTGCGGCATCCCGCTAATTTCGGCGCCGTGGGACGATGCCGAGGGCCTGTTCACGCCGGGCCAGGACTACCTTGTTGCGGTGGACGGGGCTGCGATGCAGCGTCACCTGACCGACGTGCAGGCCGACCCGGACCTGCGCGCCGCCCTGGCCGCGCACGGGCTCGCCACCGTCCAGGCCCGGCACACCTGCGCCCACCGCGTGGACGAGTTGCTGGCCATCCTGCGCCGGCTGTCCCAACCCCAGACTATGAGCGCCTAGTGGACATCGCCTTCTACGGATCGAGCCTGCTGTCCTGCTACTGGAACGGCGCGGCCACCTACTACCGCGGCCTGCTGGGTGCGCTGGCGCGGCTGGGTCACACGATCACCTTCTACGAGCCGGACGCCTTCGACCGGCAGGCGCACCGCGACATCGACCCGCCGGACTGGGCATGCTCCGTCGTGTACTCCGCCACCAAGGCCGCGTTGCATGACGTGCTGCGGCAGGCAGCCCGCGCCGACGTGGTCATCAAGGCTAGCGGCATCGGAGTGTTTGATGATGCGCTGTTGACCGGCACGCTGGACCATGCCCGCCCGGGCGCCGTGACCTGCTTCATGGACGTCGATGCCCCGGCGACGCTTGCCAGCGTGCAGGCGGATGCGGATGACCCGATGCACGCGGCGCTGCGCCGGCTGGACTTGGTGCTGACCTACGGCGGCGGCCCGCCGGTGGTGGACGCCTATACCCGCCTGGGCGCCCGGCGCTGCGTGCCGATCTACAACGCGCTGGACCCTGCCACCCACCATCCGGCGCCTCCTGGCCGGCGTTTCGCCGCTGACCTCGGCTTCCTTGCGAACCGCTTGCCCGACCGCGAGGCGCGGGTGGAGGCGTTCTTCCTGGACGCCGCCGCCCGGCTGCCCGAGAAATCGTTCCTCCTGGGCGGCAACGGGTGGCACGACAAGGCGATGCCTAAGAACGTGCGCGCGGTCGGCCATGTCGGGACCGCCGACCACAACACCCTGAACTGCTCTGCCCTGGCCGTGCTGAACGTGGCGCGGGACAGCATGGCCGCGGTCGGCTTCTCCCCGGCGACCCGGGTGTTCGAGGCCGCCGGCGCCGGCGCCTGCCTGATCACCGACGCGTGGGAGGGCATCGAGCTGTTCCTGCAGCCGGGCGCCGAGGTCCTGGTCGCGCGCGATGGCGCCGATGTGGCCGAGCACCTCCGCACCTTGACGCCCGGCCGCGCCCAGGCCATCGGCGCCGCTGCACGCGCCCGCATCCTGGCCGGGCACACCTACGAGAAACGGGCCGTCATCCTCGACGCGCTGCTGCGGGAAACCATGGCGCGCAAATGGCAGGACGCCACCTGATGCCTGTGACCCCGGTAGCCTTGGCCCTGGCCGGTTTTCGTCCGAGTTCAAATGTCATTGCGAGTCGCGCGTGCGGCGTGGCAATCCAAGTGGGCAAGCGCGCTCCTGCTCCTGGATTACCACGCCGAAGCCGGCTCGCAATGACGGTGGTGGGACCACCGGTCAGGCGCACGGGCGATTGATGCAGTAGCTGCAACCCCGGCCATCCCGGGCGGTTGTGGCCCTGCCGTGCCAACATTTGGCACGCCAGCACAGGGATCGCCCATGCCGCCGATCACCCGCCGCGCCGTCGCAACTGGCGCTGCCTCCGTCCTTGGCATCCAACTCGCCGCCGCCGAGGAGCCGCAGGGCCTGCGCGGCAAGGCTGAGAGCGGCAAGGTCGAGCTGTCGCCCATCCATGGTCCTGGTGAGGCAGAAGGGCAGGTTGCCAATCCGGACCCGGTCAGCCGCCGCCTGGGCATTGCCGTGGTCGGCCTGGGCCACCTGACGATGGAGCAGATCATGCCAGGCTTTGGCCAGGCCAAGAATGTCCGCGTCACCGCCCTGGTCAGCGGCGAGCCCGCCAAGGCCCGCGTGGTCGCCGGGCAGTATGGGGTGCCTGAGAAGAACCTGTATGGCTACGCGGACTTCGACCGCCTGCGCGACAACCCGGACGTGGACATCGTGTATATCGTCCTGCCGAACAACATGCATATGGAGTACGCCATCCGCGCTGCCCAGGCCGGCAAGCATGTGCTGTGCGAGAAGCCGATGGCCACCAGCAGCGCCGACGCCGCCCGCATGGTGGACGCCTGCCGCCAGGCCGGCTGCAAGCTGATGATCGCCTACCGCGAGCAGTATGACCCCTACCACCGCGCCCTGATCGGCATGGCCCGCAACAAGGAGTTCGGCCAAGTCCGGCTGATCACCGCCATCAACGGACAGAACCAGGGCAACCCCGAGCAATGGCGCCAGTTCCGCAGCCAGGCCGGCGGCGGATCGCTGCCCGATGTCGGCCTGTACTGCCTCAGCGCCGCCCGCTACCTGACCGGGGAGGAGCCGGTCGAGATCACCGCCCAACTCACCCAGCCCAAGGACGATCCGCGGTTCCGTGAGGTCGAGGACATCTGCGCCTTCACCCTGCGCTTCCCATCGGGGATCATCGCCAACTGCGTCAGCAGCTACAGCGTCCATGAAAGCCGGTACTTGCGGATGATGGCGCAGGATGCCTTGGTCGAGTTGGACCCGGCCTTCGCCTATGAGGGCCTGACCATGCGGATCGGCCGCCAGGTCGGCAAGACCCACTCGGTCGAGCAGCGGCGATTCAGCGAGCGCAACCAGTTCGCGCGGGAAATGGATCACTTTGCCGAGTGCATTCGTGCCGACAAGCAGCCGCATACCCCCGGTGAGGAAGGCTTGCAAGATCAACGTCTCATGGAGGCAATCTACCAAGCCGCGTCAGGTGGTAGCCCCGTGAAGCTGCCCCTTGTCGCTGGTTTGGACACAACGCGCGGCCCGGCGCCGCAGGAAAACGGCTGACGTGGCATGTTCGGCGGCGTAGCCTTGCGCCATGCCCGATGCGCTGCCCAGCCCGGAGACCAAACCGCAAACCGCCGACGTACCGCCAGCCTACTCGCACCAGCAGATCCTGCGGGTCGTCACCGGGATCATGCTGTGCATCCTGCTTGCGGCGCTGGACCAGACGGTGGTCATCCCCGCCGTCCCGGCCATCGCCGCGGACCTTGGCGCCTTCGGGCACCTGGCTTGGATCGTCACGGCCTACCTGCTGACCAGCACCGCGGCGACACCGATCTATGGCAAGCTGTCCGACATCTACGGCCGGCGCGCCCTGTTGCTGCCGGCGCTGGCGCTGTTCATCGCCGCCAGCCTGTTGTGCGGCTTCGCGCAGTCCCTGCCGCAACTGATCGCGGCCCGCGCGCTGCAAGGCTTGGGCGGCGGCGGTCTGATGGCCATGGCGCAGGCGGCGATCGCGGACGTGGTCTCGCCACGGGAGCGGGGGCGCTATCAGGGCTACATGGCGTCGATGTGGGGCGTGGCGTCGATCGCCGGGCCGGTGGTGGGCGGCTGGATGACGGACAACCTGTCCTGGCGCTGGGTGTTCTGGATCAACCTGCCGCTTGGGCTGGCGGCGATGTGGCTGTGCAACCGAGCCCTGCGCACCATCCAGACCACCCGGCGGCCGGCGCGGATCGACGGCTGGGGCGCGCTGCTGCTGGCGTCCGGCGTCACGGCCCTGCTGCTGATGCTGAGCTGGGGCGGGGTGGAGTTCGAATGGCTGTCGGCCCCGGTGCTCGCGGCCGGCGGGCTGGGCATCGTGCTGTTGCTGATGCTGGTTTGGCAGGAGCGGCGGGCGGTTGACCCGATCCTGCCGCCCCACCTGTTCGCCGACCAGACATTCCTGCGCGGGGTGGCCATCGCTTTCCTGACCTCCCTGGGCCTGTTCGGGGCGACGTTCCTGCTGCCGCTATATTTCCAGCTTGTTCTGGGGGTGGATGCATCGCGGTCGGGCCTGCTGGTGATGCCGTTCCTGGCGGCGACGGTCGTGGGGGCCATGCTGTCCGGGCAGACGGCGCGGCGGCTTGGCCGGACGCGCGGCGTCGTGCTGGCCGGGGTGGTGGTGTCCGCAGCAGCGTTCGCGGCGCTGGCACTGATGGCGGGACGGTCGCCGGTGTGGCTGCTGCTGCCGATCTCGTTCGCGCTTGGCGTCGGCACTGGGGCCACGATGCCGAGCGTGCTGATGCAGGTGCAGAATGCGGCGGCCTACCGCGACGTGGGCGCGGCGACGGGATCGCTGCTGTTCCTGCGCTCGATGGGTGGCGCGTTCGGCAGCACACTGGTGGGGTCGTTGCTGGCGGCCCGGTTCAATGCCGGGCTGCATGCGGCGGGGATTGCGGGCGATGTCGATCTTGGCGCCCTGCGGACGGGAACGGCGGGACTGGGTGTGGGTCTTGTGCAGGCTAGGGCGGCCCTGGCCTCCGGGTTCCAGCTTTCGTTTGCGGCCTGCGCCGTCGTGCTCGCCGTGGCCGTTGCGGTTACGCTGGGGATGCAGGATCTGCAGTTGCGCTCCGGCCCCAACGTGCCGCGCGACATCGGTCATTAGGCAATCAGGGGTCGCTAAGCGGCTAGGACGGCGAACGGAGCGGTGTATCGATAGGCGCGCAGTTGGTTCGCCCCGAGGCCGCGCAGTCCTGGATGGCGGCTGCCCCACGCAAGGCGCCGGTAAGCCACAGGCTGCCAGCCAGCAGCAAGGCCAGCAGGATTACGGCGGCAATCAGTTGACGCCGTGGCCCGGGGTCCCCGACGGGATCGTTGCTGTCGCTCAACACGCCTCCGCTAATTGCCCGCGAGTCCGAATAGCGCGATTGACAGGACGGGTCGCACACCGCCTTAACGGCCCATGCGCGCCGCCCGTTCCCTTTGCACTGCCGCCTTGCTGCTGGCCGGACTGGCCGGCATGGCGACGCCGTCGCGTGCGGTGGACGTGTTCTTCAATACCTCGGACGGCGTCCGCCTCCATCTCATCGTCGCCGGGCCGACGCAGGCGCAGACCATCGTGTTCGTGCCGGGCTGGACAATGCCGGCCTGGATTTTCCAAGCTCAGATCGATGCGTTCTCCCGCAGGTACCATATCGTCGCACTCGATCCGCGCGGCCAGGGGGACAGCGAGGTCGCGGCGACCGGCTATGACCAGACCCGGCGCGGCCAGGACATCGGCGACCTGATCGCGCTGTTTGGCCAGCGCCCGGTGTTGCTGGTGGGCTGGTCGCTCGGCGTGCTGGATTGCCTGGCCTATGTGCACCAGTACGGCGATCGTGCGCTGGCCGGGCTGGTGATGATTGACAACTCCATCGGCGAGGACCCGCCGCCTGTGCCCAGCCGCGGCCCGATCATCCGCGGCCCCAGGCTGGCGCGGGAGGAGCAGATGCGCCGCTTCGTGCGCGGCATGTTCCGCAGCTCGCCCGGCGAGGACTACCTGGAGCGGCTGACGGAGACCGCGCTGCGGACACCGCCCTTCGCATCGTCCCAGTTGCTCAGCTACCCGGTCCCGCGCTCCTACTGGCTGGACGCCGTGCTATCGCTGCGCAAGCCGGTGCTTTACGTCGTGCGTCCCCGCTTCGCCGCACAGGCCGGCAACCTGGAGCTGCACCAGCCCATGGCCGAAACCGCGCTGTTTGAGTCCGCCGGGCACGCGCTGTTCGTGGACGAGCCTGGCCGCTTCAACAGCCTGCTGCAGGACTTCATCCGCCGGCGGGTCTGGCCGTGACGACCCTGTCCACGGCAACGGGGCAGCGCATGTCGCTGCTGCCGCTGTTCCTGATCTCCGGCGCGGCGGTGGGGTTCGAGATCGCGCTGACCCGCTACTTCGCCGTCGCGAAGTGGTCGGAGTACGGATATTGGGTCATCTCCATTGTCATGGTCGGCTTCGCGCTGAGTGGGGTCGTGACGGCCCTGGCGCGCGACTGGATGGCGCGGCGCGGTCCTTGGCTGCTGCAGGTATTGCCGGTGCTGCTGATTATTACCGCGGCGGCTGGGTATTACGGAACGGCCGCCAACCCGTTCAATCCGCTGCAGTTGCAGAATGCCGTGACGTTCCTGCCGCAGTTGGGCAACATCGCGCTGTACTATGCGGTCCTGCTGCCGTTCTTCTTTCTGACCGGCCTGTATATCAGCGTCACCTTCGTGCTGAACGAGGACCGGATCGGCCGGGTATATGGCTTCGACCTGACCGGCGCCGGGGCAGGGGCGGCGCTGGTGCTGGGCCTGATGATGGTCCTGCATCCGTTCCAGCTTGTGGCGGCGCTGCTATGCGTGTTGGCTGCCGGCAGCCTGTCCGGCGTTCCCGATTGGCGTCACGGGGGCTGGCGCATCGGCGTTGCTGCGGTCGCGGCGCTGGTCCTGAGCGAGGCGGCGCTGCTGGGCAGCCCGGCAGACTACAACGACTTTAAGGCGATCTACGCCCCGCTGCATGTGCCCGGCGCGCAGCAGGCCGCCGAGGTCCGGACACCCCGCGGGCTGTATGCGCTGCTGGACGACTTCACCGAGCGCGTCGATACCGACGTGTCCAATGATGCCGGAATGCTGGGCGTGCCTGGGCCGCCGCCGGCCTTGGGCTTGTACCGGGACGGCAACCGCATCGCGGCGTTGCCCCGGCCCGGCGGCATCGACACCGCCTACGCCCCGGCCGCCTTGGACGCTCTGCCATACCAGTTGCTGCCCGAGGCGCGGGTGCTGCTCGCCGGGTCCAGCGGCGGGTTCAGGGTGCAGCAGGCGCTGACGCTGGGTGCGCGGCAGGTGGACGTGCTGGAGCCTGATCCCGTCGTGCTCGGCGCGTTGCGGAACGGGCTGGGGGCTTCGCCGGCACTCCCCAGGGATGGGCGTGTCCATCTGTCACAGGATGGCCCGCTGGCCGCGGTGCGCGACGGCGCCGGCTACGACCTGATCGACGTGTCGGCCGATTTCCTGGCTGCCGGGGAGGCCAACGCCACCGCCTACTCCGTGGAGGCCATCGACCGCTACCTGCAAGCCTTGTCGCCGGAGGGGCTGGTGTCGCTGCCGGTCTCCATCCAGGAGTTCCCAGTCTATGCGGTGCGTGTGCTGGCCACCGTGCGGGAGGCGCTGCGCCGCCGCGGGGTGTCCGATCCCGGCGCGCATGTGGTGGCGTACCGCTCCGCCTGGAACCTGCGCATCCTGGTTGGCAACCAGCCTTGGACTGCCGACCGGATCGCCGCGGTACGCGCCTTCTGTGACGAACGCTCGTTCGACGTGTCCTACTATCCTGGCATCGACGTGGCTGCCGCACGCGCTGGCATTTATAATGACCTGCCGGCCGTCAGCTTCGAGAGCGGGGAGGTCACGTCCGGTGCGGGTTCCGAGGATGCGGTGGCGGACGAGGCCGGGGCCGTGCTGCGCGGCGAGGGCAGCGAGTCGCAGGACGCCTTCAACCTGGCGCCGATCACGCTCGACCGGCCGTTCTATTACTCGGTGCTGCGGCTGGGGCACCTGCCTAGCATCCTGCAGCGGCTGGAAATCCTGCCGCAGGCCGAGGTCGGACAGTTGGTAAACCTGGCCGTTCTGGCCCAGGCCGTCGTGATCGCGCTGGTGGTGCTGGCCGTGCCGCTGGTGTCCAGCCGGGTGGTGGGGCGGCAGACGGGCCGGGCGGGGCTGCTGCGGCCGGTGATCTACTTTGCCAGCCTGGGGCTCGGATTCCTGTTCATCGAGATTTTCCTGATCGAGAAGGCCAGCCTGTACTTGAACGACCGCACCAGCGCCTTCGCCCTGGTGCTGACGGGGATGCTGGTGTTCTCCGGCCTGGGCAGCCTTTTGGCGGACCGGGTGCGGCACGCTGGGATCGCCCTGTCGGCGGCGGTCGTCGTCGGCTGGTGCTTGCTGATGCTGCTGGGGCTGGAGCCGGCGCTGCTGGCGACCTTGGGCCTGCCCTGGGCGGTGCGGGCCGGGCTGGTGCTGCTGCTGGTGGCGCCGGTGTCGGTGGCGCTCGGCCTGCCGTTCCCGCTCGGCCTGGCGCGGGCCGGGGCGGCGGGCGGCGGCTTCCTGCCCTGGGCGTGGGGGTTGAACGGCGCGTTTTCGGTCGTGGCGACGCCGCTGGCCAACCTGGTGGCGGTGCAGTCTGGTTTCGACCGGGTTCTTTTCGTGGCTGCCGTGCTTTATGTCGTGACCATCCTGGCCTATCCCTCTGTTCGAAAGACCTCGCAGTGGCAATCCATCCCCACCGTCTGACCCGCCGCACGGCGCTCGCCGGCGCCGCTGCCCTGAGCTTTGCCGGGCCATCCCTGGCCGCCCCGGCATGGACCCGTGAGGCCTATGAGGAGGCCATGCGCCGGTCGGGGCGCCCGACCGATCTGACCGAGGCGCAGTTCCAGGCCATCCAGGCGCGCAAGCCTGCGGCAATGAAGCGGATCGAGAGCTACTTGAAGGAACGTCTTGGCAGCGCCGACCCGGCGGTGCTGCGGGCCTTTCAGGAGGTGCCGCGGGAGTACTACCACTATGTTTATCCCGAGCACCGCTCGCAATCGGGCGTCGCATACGAGGACGACCCGAAGCCGTGGGCGCTCGGCTACGGGTCGGCGCTGTCGGACTATCTGGGCCAGGCCTACATGACGCAGGTGTGCAAGCCGACGCCTTCCGACATCACGCTGGAAGTCGGCACTGGCAGCGGGTTTCAAAGCTCGCTGCTGTCGCGCATCGTCAAGCGCAGCTACTCCATCGAGATCATCGAGCCGCTGGGCCAGGCGGTCAGCAAGATCTTCGCGCCCTTGGGTTACGACAACGTGGAGACGCGGGTCGGCGACGGCTACTTCGGCTGGCCGGAGGTGAAGGGCGGCTTCGATGTCATCATCGTCACCTGCGCCGCGCAGTATGCCCCGCCGGAACTGTTCAAGCAGCTCAAGCCCGGCGGGCGGATGCTGATCCCGATCGGGCAGCCGTTCAAGCGGGGGCAGTTGCTGTACGTCTATACCAAGGACGAGGAGGGCAAGGTCCACTCCAGGAAGGACGTGGGCGTGTTCTTCATCCCGATGACCGGGGCGATGATGAAGCTGGCCAAGCCGGGCGGCTCCGCATCGGCTGTCCCTGCAGGGACAGTGGCTGAATAGCGGCCGGTCGCATTGCTGACCGACAGGGGCGACCGTCTGTGATCCAAGGGCCGCCCTGGCTAGCTCCTCTCCCAAAGGGCAGGGCAATTGCACATGGCGCAAGAACCGCACGAGCTCCCTCTCCGTTTGGGAGCAGTTGCGGTGAGGGAGAGTGCAAGCGCCAAATCCGGCATGTTTGGGAGCGGGTTTCGTCCTTGAAGCGGGCGGATTAGGCCTTTGCCGCTTTCCTCACCCCCGACCCTCTTCCGGAGGGAGAGGAAGCAGCAGCAGGGTTTTTAAGGCAGGGTCATGGCATCTAGGATCTCCGCACCAACCCTCACCCGGCGCAGCGCGCTCGGGCTGATGGCTGGCCTGCTGTTCCGTCCCGCCCGCGCCGCCGAGCCGCTGCGCATCGGCCTGCTGCACACGCTGTCCCCGGCGCCGCTGTATGTCGCCATGGAGCGCGGATACTTCACCGACGAGGGCCTGGCCGCAACCTTCCGCTTCTTCGAGTCAGCCCAGCCCATCGCCGCCGCAGCCGTGTCGGGCGACATCGATGTGGGGATCACCGCGCTGACCGGCGGCTTCTTCAGCCTGGCTGGCCGCGGCGCCCTAAAGGTGATCGGCGGCGCCCTGCATGAGCAGAAGGGCTATGAGGGCACCGCGATCCTCGCGTCGCGCAAGGCGTACGACGCCGGCCTGACCGCGCCGGACAAGCTGGGCGGGCACAGCTTCGGCATCACGCAGTTCGGCTCGTCGTTCCACTACATGATCGGGCGCATCGCCGAGCGCGAGGGCTTCGACCTGCACGGCATGACGCTGCGGCCGTTGCAGGCGGTCGGCAACATGGTCGCGGCGGTGCGGACCGGGCAGGTGGACGCCACGATGGCCATCAGCTCCATGGCCCGGCCGTTGGAGGCGTCTGGCGAGGCGCGCATCATCGGCTGGGCCGGGGACCTGGTGCCCTACCAGATTACGGCGGTGTTCGCCCCGGTGCGGATGATCACCGACCGGCCCGACGCGCTGCACCGCTTCGCCCGGGCCTACCAGCGCGGCGTGGCCGACTATCGCGATGCCTTCCTGCGGCTGGATGCAGCAGGCCAGCCCGTGCGGGATGCGAAGGCGGCGGCCATGATCCCGCTGGTGCAGAAGTACATCTACACCGGCGACCCCGACGGCCCCCGCAAGATCAGCGAGGGCGTCGGCTACTACGACGAGGGCGGCCGGCTGGACGTGCAGGACGTGGCGGCGCAGTTGCGCTGGTTCACCACGCAGGGCCTGGTCAAGACGCCGGCCGACGCCGCCGACCTGATCGACAGCCGGTTCCTGGGGGCGTTGCCGGGGTGATGGGCGGCTCCTCGGTGCGGCTCGACATCCAGGGCGTCGGGCACAGCTTCGGCCCCTTGCAGGTGCTGGACGGCATCGACCTGATGGCCGACGCCGGCCGCGTGCTGGTGCTGGTGGGCCCCTCGGGCTGCGGCAAGAGCACCCTGCTGGGCATCATCAGCGGCCTGATCGCGCCCGGCGCCGGGCAGGTGCTCATGGAGGGCACGGTCGCTGACGACTGCCTGAACCCGCTGACCCCCGTGTTCCAGGATTTCTCGCTGCTGCCCTGGCGCAGCGTGGCCGGCAACGTCGGCTTGGTGCTGGAGGGCCGCCTGCCGAAGCCGCAGCGGCAGCAGCGCGTGGCCGAGGTGCTGGCGCTGACCGGCCTGACCGACTTCGCCGGGGCCTGGCCGAAGCAGCTATCGGGCGGGATGCGGCAGCGGGTCGGCATCGCCCGGGCGCTGGCGGTCCGCCCGGCCTGCCTGCTGATGGACGAGCCGCTGTCGGCGCTCGACGCCCAGACCCGCGCCCTGCTGCTGGACGAGTTCGCCGCACTGATCGAGCGGGCCGGGACCACGACGGTCTGGGTGACGCACAACCTGAACGAGGCCGTGCGCCTGGGCCACCGTGTCGCCGTGCTGTCACGCCGGCCCGGCCGGGTGCGCGCGGTGGTGGAGATCGACCGGCCGATCGGCGCGCGTCCGGCTGCTGATCCGGAGCTGCTGCGGATCGAGGGCCAGCTCTGGGACCTGATCCGCGACGACGCCGCTGCGGCCGAGCGGGAGCGCAGGGTTGCCTAGGGTGCGGGGCGTCGTGCCGTTCCGGGCCGGCGGCTTCGCCCCGCGTGCGGTGCCGCTGGCTGCGGTGGCGACGCTGCTGGGGCTGGTGGCGCTGTGGCAGGCGGGGGCCAGCGCCGGGCTGATCCCGACGCTGTTCCTGCCGCCGCCGGTTGGGATCGCGCGGGCGTTGGGGGCGCTGGCCCGGTCGGGGGAGCTGTGGCGGCACCTGGGTGCCTCGCTGCAGCGGCTGGCGATCGGGTGGACGCTGGGGACGGTGTGCGGGGTGGCGCTCGGGGTGGCCATTGGGCTTCTGACGGTGCTGCGGTCGCCGGGGATGGCGGTGGTGTCGGCGCTGTTCCCGATCCCGAAGATCGCGCTGGTGCCGCTGTTCATCATCTGGTTCGGCATCGGCGAGGGGTCGAAGGTGGCGACGCTGGCGTTCGGCGTGTTCTTCCCCACGGTGCTGAACACCGCCGCCGGGGTGGACGGGGTGCCGCGCGGGCTGATCCGCATGGGCCAGGCGTTCGGCCTGCCGCGGGGGGCGATCCTGCGCAAGATCGTGCTGCCGGGCGCGTTGCCGGCGATCCTCGGCGGGTTCCGGGTGACGACGGGGATCGCGATCATCCTGCTGGTGGCGGCCGAGATGATTGGGGCGGACGAGGGCATCGGGGCGTTCGTGCTGCAGGCGGGGAACCTGTATGACACGGACAACCTGCTGGCAGGGATCGTGGTGTTGTCGCTGCTAGGATTGGCGGTGGCTTGGGTGCTGGGGAGGTTGGAACGGTGGCTGCTGGGGTGGCGGTGATTGATGCTGCGATTGGCTTCGGGTATTGCTGGCTGCCATGCCGATCAGGGCCGAAACGTATTAAGAAAGGTCACCCCATGAATTGCGTGAGATAGAGCGTATCAGGTTTATCGGAAATGCAAATCATTCACTGCGGGTTTAGGTGACAACTGACGCGCTGAATTAGGAATTGCCGGATTGCAGGATTTGAATAATCTGAAGATTATGATTGATCAGTCCCGAGAAAGCTTCCCAGACGTCTTTTCGGATGAGTTCAGGATAAATGAGGCCGTGCAAGTTATAATATTTTTCTTAGGTTTAGAGTGGTATAGCAAAGTATTTCTCGACCAAAAGCGCCCAAAAGGCGTGAGCCGCTGGTTCCCTAATAATGGGCATCCGGAGCACGATAGAGTCCGATCCAGTCGGACTGCTTCATTGGCGGACACCTTATTTCGCATGAAAGATGTGACTGGTTTTAAATTTCTCGTGAAAAGGTTTCATGATCGTATCTCTGATCCAAAATCGTGCTTTCTTGAAGCGTATGCAGCCTGAGAGTTTATCAACGCCACTACAAACGTGCAGATATGCAAAGAGGTTAACGTAAAAGGTCAAGATTTCGACTTCAGGATCATAACCACAAATCAGATAATAAATGCAGAGGTGACCTCCAAAGATTTGGGCAACATCAGCGAACGTTCATTCCTTAACACACTAAAAGATAAACATGATCAGCTTCCTGCAGACGGGCCAGCGATCATACTTATATATATTAGCCAAGCTCAGACCCTGGACGTGGAGGTCCAGCACCATATCGAAAAGGCGATCTCAGAGTTCTTCCGGCGGAACTCGAGGGTTAATCATATCGCAATATTTTCAGATATGATAGTAAGTTCGATGGGAAACCCATTTGTCAGCTTCATAGGTCGTGTCGTTTTCAGTAATCCTCACCCAAGGTTCGAGATCCCGGCCTTCGTCTTGGATAGAGAGGCGGGAGGAAAGATAAACACCGAGACGGTGAAAGCTCTGAACGGTTCTGCATCAGTCGCTTCCATCTTGAGTAACCTTCTGAGGACTAATGCGACAAAAATCAGGATGAGAAGAGACTTCCTTGTGTAGTACCATCATACAAGTTCGGCCATCATTCCGATAAACGTCCCAAGGCCACCTGGTATGTCAAGGTAGGGCGTAGAGAATTGCACCTTGAACGACCGCCGATGAACCTCGGCTGATCCGCTACGACATCCAATCCAGTGATAGTCAACGCATGTTGCCGCCAAGAGGTCCAATGGTCGGAGCTTGCTCAACATTTACCCCCCGAACCGCCTCGCAAACCGCCCGCGTCACCTCCGCCGTCGTCGCCGTTCCACCCAGGTCCGGCGTCACCACCCCCGCCGCGCACACCGTCTCCACCGCCCGCATCAGCATCGCCGCCGCGTCCGCCTCCCCCAAGTGCTCCAGCATCATCGAAGCTGTCCAGAACGTCGCCACCGGATTGGCGATCCCCTTGCCCGTGATGTCGAACGCGCTCCCATGGATCGGCTCGAACATGCTCGGAAACCGCCGCTCCGGGTCGATGTTGCCGGTCGGCGCGATCCCCAGGCTCCCGGCCAGCGCCGCCGCCAGGTCGGACAGGATGTCGGCGTGCAGGTTGGTCGCGACCACGGTGTCGATGCTCCGGGGCTTGCGCACCATGCGGGTCGTCATGGCGTCCACCAGCTCCTTGTCCCACGTCACGTCCGGGTAGTCCTGCGCTACCAGCGCCGCCACCTCGTCCCAGAACACCATGCCGTGCCGCTGCGCGTTGGACTTCGTCACCACCGTCAGCAGCTTGCGCGGACGCCGCCGGGCCGCGTCGAACGCGAAGCGCATGATGCGTTCCACCCCGCGCCGGGTGAAGATGGCGGTCTCGGTCGCCACCTCCTCCGGGAAGCCGCGGTGGGCGCGTCCGCCGTGCCCGGCATACTCGCCCTCGCTGTTCTCCCGCACGATCAGCCAGTCCAGGTCCCCGGGGCCGACGCCGCGCAGCGGGCTTTGCACGCCGGGCAGGATGCGGGTGGGCCGGACGTTGGCATACTGGTCGAACCCCTGGCAGATCGGCAGCCGCAGCCCCCACAGCGTCACATGGTCCGGGATGTCCGGCGCCCCCACCGCCCCGAACAGGATAGCGTTCACCGCCCGCAGCCGCTCCAGCCCGTCCGCCGGCATCAGCGCCCCGGTGCGGCGATACCGGTCGGACCCCCAATCCAGGTTAGTAACCTCCAGCCGGAACCCGCCGTCGCGCGCCGCCACCGCATCCAGCACCTCCAGCCCGGCGGCCACCACCTCCGGCCCGATGCCATCGGCGGGGATGGAGGCGATCTTGTAGTGGTGCATGCTCGGCATCCCTTATTGTCCCGCCCCGGTGTAGCGAGGGCCGCGCCGCCGTGCCACCCGCCTTGCACCATGGCGCCGGGACCGTCAGTATTGCTGGCGTATGACCACACGGAGCTAGCCCATGCGACGCCTTCTCCTCACCGCCGCGTGTGCCGTACTCCTGACCCACGCCGCCGCGGCGCAGACCCTGCGCGTGGCGCTGCGTGAGGACGCGGATATCCTCGATCCGACCCTGGCGCGCACCTATGTCGGCCGCATCGTGTTCGCCGGGCTGTGCGACAAGCTGTTCGACATCAACGAGAAGCTGGAGATCGTGCCGCAGCTCGCCACCGGCTACGAGTGGGCGGACCCGGTGACGCTGGTGATCCACCTACGCCCCGGCGTGAAGTTCCACGACGGCGCCGACCTCGACGCCGCCGCGGTGAAGTACACCCTGGAGCGGCACCTGACGATGCAGGGCAGCTTCCGCCGCAGCGAGCTGAGCGCGATGGACCGGGTGGAGGTCGCCGACCCCTTGACGGTCCGCATCGTGCTGAAGACGCCGTCCTCGCCGTTCCTGACGCAGTTGGCGGACCGCGCCGGCATGATCGTGTCGCCCAAGGCGGCGGAGGCGGCAGGCAAGGACTTCGGCCTGCACCCGGTCTGCGCAGGCCCGTTCCAGTTCGCCGAGCGCGTGCCGCAGGACCGCATCGTGCTCAAGCGCTTTCCCGGCTACTGGGACGCTGGCGCGGTCAAGCTGGACCAGGTCGTCTATCAGCCGATCCCCGACAGCTCCATCCGCCTCGCCAACCTGCAGGCCGGCAGTATCGACCTAGTCGAATACATTCTGCCGACCGACGTGGACGCAGTCCGCAAGGATCGGCGCCTACGCCTGGTGGTGTCCGACTACCTCGGCTACCAGGGCATCACCATCAATGTCGGCAACGGGCCGCGGTCGAAGGCGCCGATCACCTCCGACGCACGGGTCCGCAAGGCGTTCGAATTGTCACTGGACCGGGACGCCCTGGTGCAGGTGGTCTATAACGGGCTGTTCACGCCGACCGCGCAGGCGATATCGCCCAGCAGTCCCTACTTCATCCCCGCCGTGAAGCCGCCCACCCGGGACGTCGATAAGGCCAAAGCGCTGCTGAAGCAGGCCGGCGTGACCCTGCCGGTCCCGGTGGCGCTGACGGTGCCGAACAACCCCGACCTGCGCCAGGCTGGCGAAGTCATCCAGGCCATGGCCGCCGAGGCCGGATTTGACGTGAAGATCACCGCGATGGAGTTTGCCTCGTCGCTGGAGGCGGAGTCGCGCGGGGACTATGAGGCCTACATGCTGGCCTGGTCGGGCCGGGTCGATCCCGATGGCAACCTGTACAGCTTCATCCACACAGGCGGCGCGTTGAACACCGGCAAGTACTCCAACCCGGCCGTGGACAAGGATCTCGACGATGCCCGCCTGACCGCCGACCCGGCCAAGCGCCGCGACCTTTATGCCGCCATGTGGCAGCCCGCCACGCAGGACCTGCCGATCCTATACTTGTGGACGCAGAAGAACGTCGTCGGCATGTCCGCCAAGGTGGAAGGCTTCCGTCCAGTGCCCGACGGCATGATCCGCCTGCAGGGCCTAAGTCTGGCGAAGTAACCATGCGGTCCCACCTCGGCGCGCGCATCCTGCAGGTGATCCCGACCATCCTGCTGGTCAGCGTCCTCGTCTTCACCCTCCAGCAGCTCATGCCCGGCGACCCCGCCGTGGTGCTGGCCGGGGAGGAGCGCGGCGACCCGGTCGTGCTGGCGCAGATCAGGGCTGACCTATGGCTGGACCGCTCCCTGCCGGTGCAGTACCTGCATTGGATCGGTGGCGTCGTGCGCGGCGACCTCGGCTTCAGTTGGCGCATCCGTCAGCCGGTCGCCAGCCTGATCCTGACCAAGCTACCCGTCACCCTGCAGCTTGGTGCGATGGCCTTCCTGATCGCGCTGGTGATCGGCGTGCCGGCGGGCATCCTATCCGCGGTGCAGCGCAACCGGCCGCTGGACTACATCGCCAACCTGGTCGGCCTGGCCGGGCTGAGCACGCCCAACTTCTGGCTCGGCATCATGCTTATTCTCCTGGTGTCGGTGGACCTGGGCTGGCTGCCGCCCTCCGGCTACGTGCCGTTGACGGAAGACTGGCGGCAGTCGCTGGCCACCACCATCATGCCGGCCTTCGTGCTGGGCAACGCCATCGCCGCCATCCTGATGCGCCACACCCGCAGCGCCATGCTGACCGCGCTCGACCAGGACTACGTCCGCACCGCCCGCGCCAAGGGCCTGCCGGAGCGCACCGTCGTGCTGCGCCACGCCTTCCGCAACGCGCTGGTTCCAGTCGTCACCCTGGGCGCGCTGGAACTCGGCACGCTGCTGTCCGGCGCGGTGCTGACCGAGCAGGTGTTCAGCATCCCCGGCTTCGGCAAGCTGGTGGTGGATGCGGTGTTCAACCGGGACTACCCGGTGGTGCAGGGCGTCGTGCTGGTGACGGCCGCGCTGTTCATCCTGCTGAACCTGTTGGCGGATGCGCTGTACGTCCTCATCAACCCCCGGCTACGCTCGTCATGACGACGCGCAGCAGCCCGGCCCTGCTCGCGGTGGCTCGCTTCCGCGCCCGCCCGGCTGCGGTGCTCGGCCTGATCGTGATTGCAGTGTTCGTGCTGGTCGCCGTGGCCGCGCCGCTGGTGTCGCCCTACGATCCCGTCGCCACGAGCTGGACCGCCATCCGTAAGGCCCCGTCCTGGCAGCACCCGATGGGCACGGACGAAAACGGCCGCGACGTGCTGTCCCGCGTGGTGTTCGGCACCCGGGCGTCCCTGCTGGCCGGGGTGGTGTCGGTGCTGATCGCTGGCGGCATCGGCGTGCCGGTCGGGCTGCTGGCGGGGTTTGCCGGCGGCCGGGTGGATGCGGTGGTCGGGCGGGTGGTGGACGCCATGCTGGCCTGCCCGTTCCTGATCCTCGCCATTGCGCTCGCAGCCTTCCTCGGGCCGGACCTGACCAACGCCATGATCGCCATCGGCGTCACTGCGGCGCCCGTGTTCGTCCGCGTCGCCCGCGGCGCCACCATGGACGCCGCCACCAACGAATACGTCGAGGCCGCCCGCGCCCTGGGCAACCCGCCCTGGCGCGTGGCGCTGCGCCATGTGCTGCCCAACATCGTCCCGCCGCTGCTGGTACAGGCGACGCTGGCCATCGCCGCCGCGATCATCGCCGAGGCCAGCCTGTCCTTCCTGGGCCTGGGCCAGCAGCCGCCCGCGCCAAGCTGGGGCAGCATGTTGAACTCGGCGCAACGCTTCCTCAGCCAGGCGCCCTGGCTGGCCGTGTTCCCGGGCGCTGCGATCTTCCTGGCGGTGCTGGCCTTCAACCTGGTGGGCGATGGTCTGCGCGACGCGCTGGACCCGCGCCGCCGCTGATCCCCGGAGGCTGGACATGCGCGTGGCCGTAATGGACGACTGGCAGGGCGTCGCCGCCGGCGCAACGGACTGGTCCGCCTTGCAGGTCCGGGCGGAGGTGGTGTTCCTGCCCAAGCCGATGCCGGACGAGGACGCGGCCGCGGCGGCGCTGGAAGGCTTCGAAATCCTGGTCTTGCTGCGGGAGCGCACGCCGCTGCCGGGCAGCCTGATCGCCCGCCTGCCGCGGCTGCGGATGATTGCGCTGACCGGCACCCGCTCGCCCAGCCTGGACCTGGCCGCCTGCGCCGAGCATGGCGTGCTGGTCAGCAACACCGGCGGTGAACGCTCCTCCATCGGCACCGCGGAACTCGCCCTGGGCCTGATCCTCGCGATGGCCCGGCACATTCCGGAGGGCGACGCGGCGATCCGCGCGGGACGGTTCCAGGAGGGCGTGCCGGTCGGGCCGGTGCTTGAAGGCCTGACCCTGGGCATCATCGGCTTGGGACGCATCGGCGCCCGCGTGGCCGGGTATGGCCGGGCGCTGGGCATGCAGGTGCTGGCCTGGAGCGCCAACCTGACCGCTGAGGCCGCCCAGGCCGGCGGCGCCCGCCTGGCGACCAAGGCGGAGCTGCTGGCGGCATCCGACGTCATCAGCCTGCACGTCGTCCTGTCCCCAAGGTCCCGCGGGCTGCTGGGTGCGGCGGAACTGGCGGCGATGAAGCCCGGCGCCATCCTGGTCAATACCTCCCGCGGGCCGCTGGTCGATGAGGGCGCGCTGCTGGACGCCTTGCACACTGGCCACATCCACGCCGGCCTGGACGTGTTTGCGCACGAGCCGCTGCCGCTGGACCATCCCCTGCGCACCGCACCGAACTGCGTCCTGACGCCGCACCTGGGCTACGGCACGACGGACACCTTCGCGCAGTTCTACGGCGAGAGCGTGGAGAACATCCTGGCGTTCCTGGACGGCGCGCCCATCCGGGTGATCCCCCCACCTTGACGCCGCAGCCCCGGGCCGGTGGTATCGGGGCAACAAAGGGGAGGGCGGACCATGCAGGCATGGGCGGTCGTGGAATATGGCCAGGACTTGCAACTGGTGGACCTGCCGATGCCGGACCCGGTCGGGACCGAGGTGCTGGTCGAGGTCACGCACTGCGGCGTCTGCCACTCCGACCTGCATATCTGGGAGGGCTTCTACGACCTCGGCGGCGGCAAGCGGCTGAACATGCGCGACCGCGGCATGGTGCTGCCACAGGCGCTGGGGCACGAGATCGCCGGCCGTGTGGCAAAGCTCGGCCCGGATGCGAAGGGCGTCGCCGTTGGGGATGTGCGCGTCGTGTATCCCTGGGTGGGCTGTGGCCACTGCGCGCAATGCCTGGCGGAGCAGGACCACATGTGCGCGAACCTGCGTCCCTTGGGCGTCCTGCAAGCCGGCGGCTTCGCAACGCATGTCGTAGCGCCGCATCCACGCCACCTGATCGATCCCGGAACGCTGGATCCCGCCGTAGCCGCGACCTATGCGTGCTCCGGCATCACCGTCCTGTCAGCCATCCGCAAGGTTCTGCCGCTGCCGCCCGAGGAGCCGCTGGTCTTGGTGGGCGCTGGCGGGCTGGGGCTGAACGCCATCCATGTGCTGCGCGCGCTGGGCCATGCCAACATCGTCGTCGTGGACATTGGCGCGGAGAAGCGTCAGGCCGCCCTGGACGCCGGCGCCAGGACAGCCGTGGACGGCTCCGGCGACGGCGTGACGGCCCGCATACTGGAAGCATGCGGCGGGCCTGTCGCGGCGGTGATCGATATGGTGAACGGCTCCGCGACGGCCGCCTTCGCCTTCGCAGCCCTGCGCAAGGGTGGCAAGCTGGTCCAGGTCGGCCTGTTCGGCGGCGAGATGACGGTGCCGCTGCCCACCATGGCCATGCGTGCGCTGACGGTGCAGGGCAGCTTCGTCGGCAGTCCCGGCGACTTGCAGGACCTTGTTAGCCTGGCGCAGGAGGGCGGCGTTGACCCGTTGCCAGTCACCCAAATGCCGAAGGACCAGGCCAACGCTGCCCTGATGCGGTTGCGGGACGGCGCCGTAAAAGGTCGGATCGTCCTGCAAAGCAGATCGGCCTGAACCTATATTCTCCCTTACTCCGGCTTTGGTCCGCGTTGCAGCCCAAGCCAGGAGGGAGAAGCCTGTGCGGTTCTCACGCCATGTGCGATTACCCTGATAATTCCTGAGTGCATCCCCAAGACGGAGGCACCGCAGCCCAGCGCATGAAAATTAACTCAGGCGAACAAAGCCATTTTGATCCGGTATGGGAACAATTGGCTCGCTGACCGAAAGAACATCGACTGACCCCTCAAGCAACGACCGCCGCAGTCCAACCCCCGGCTGCACGCCCGCCCGCAGCAGTGCCGCGACGAACGACCGGCCCCAGGCCAGCGCAGACGTTCCCTTCAAGGCATCCCAACTGGCCTGCCAACGCGTCTGCCGTTCCGCCAGGCTCATGTTCAACGCGGTGTCCAGCGCGTCCGCTACCTCGTCGGCGTCGTGCGGGTTGACGATCAGCGATGACGCCAACTGCCGCGCCGCCCCGGCGAAACGCGATAGGATCAGCACACCAGGGTCCTGTGGATCCTGGGCGGCGATGAACTCCTTCGCCACCAAGTTCATGCCGTCGCGCAGTGGCGTCACCAACCCAACGCGCGCCTCGCGCATGTAGCCCGCCATCGTGCTGCGGGCACCAGCGCGGGCGATCAGGCGCAACGGGGACCAGTCGGCCTCGCTGAACTCGCTGTTGATGCTGCCAGCCTCGCGTTCGATCGACGTGCGCAGGTCGCGGTAGGCGACGACATCCTTGCGCGACTCGGCAGCGATCTGCAGCAGCGTGACACGCCGGTGCCAACAGGGCCGGGTTTCCAGCAAACGCCGATAGCCCGCCATGCGCTGCATCAAACCCTTGGTCGGGTCCATGCGGTCCACGCCGAGGATCAGCCGCTGCCCGGCCAAGCTGCGCCGAAGCCGCTCGGTCGGCGCGGCCAACCAGGCGTCCTCAGCCATCGCAGAGAACTCCTGCGCTTCGATCTCGACCGGGAACACGCCAAGCCGCACTCGCCGGCGCCCGACGTTCAGCCAGCCTCCGTCCATCCGGAACGCATCACCCAGGCGGCATGCAGCCTCGGCGAAGTTCTCGGCGTCATTGGCGGTTTGAAAGCCGATCAGGTCAGCCGCCAGCAGGTCCCGCACCAAGGCGCCCGCCTCAGGCACGCTCGCCAGGATATCGGCCGAGGGGAACGGGATATGCAGGTAGAAGCCGATCGGCGTCGTTACGCCGCGCTCCCGCAGCATGGCCGGCATCGCCATCAAGTGATAGTCGTGGATCCAGATTAGGTCGCCGGCGCGCAGCAGCGGCTGCAGCGCGTTCACGAACCGGTCGTTCACCGCACGGTACACCGCGGCATTGCGCCGGTCGAACGTCATCAGCTCGGGCATCGAGTGAAGCAGAGGCCACAACGTGCTGTTCGAGAACTCGTTGTAGTAACGATCATGCTCCTCGGCCGTCAGATCGACCGTGGAGTATTGGACGCGGCCGGAGTCCACCGATCTTGCAACGGCCGACGGCGTTTCGGTGACCCGGCCGCTCCAGCCGAACCAAACACCGCCGCGCCGCTCCATGAGCGACTCCAGCGCCACCGCCAGCCCGCCAGCCTGCGCGCCCGCTGCGGCAGGCGCCGGGACACGGTTGCTGACGACGACGAGGCGGTTCACCGAAGCTCCAGCAACGCGACAGGAAGTCGGGCCAAGAGGCTGTCAGCCGGCAAACGGCCTGTGCTCATCATATCGTTTTCCTCAACCAGGACGTGTCCAGCGCGCCGATCAACCAGACTCCGCGGCAGCAGGACCGTCGTCCCTGACCAACAAGTTAGCGTAACACGCGGTAACATAGCATCACGATCTGCTGAAAGCGACAAGCGTGTCACAACTACAACCGCGGCACGCTCCTCATGCACCCGAGCAAAAGCGAAGACTTGCTCCGCCTGCGGTCCCTCGGTCCGCAACGGAACGTAAGACCCCTGGGTGAACAGCCCCGGCGCACGGGCACGCAACGCGAGGGTGCGAGCGATGATTGCTTGCTTCACCCGGCCATCCCGCCAAGTATCCATTAGCTCCGCCGGTTGGCCTGCCGCGTCCAGCGAAGCCTGTCGTGCCGCGAAATCGACAGGGCGGCGGTTATCGGGGTCAACCAAGCTGAAATCCCAATATTCCGTGCCCTGGTAAAGATCGGGGATGCCGGGGCAGGTCATGCGTAGCAGCGTCTGCGACAGCCCGTTGATCGCCCCAGCCGGAGCGATACGCCCGGCAAAGGCTGCCAACTCCCCAACCATGTCGGCCGATCGCTCCACATCCAGCACCCCGGCCAGGAAAGTGCGGCAGGCGCCCTCGTAGTCCTGGTCCGGCGCGGCCCAGCTCGTGCGCCGCTTGCCCTCGCGCAACGCCTTTTCCAGCCAGCCGGCAACCCGGTCCTCCAGCGCCTTCACGCCGTCCCGGTCGTCCGCAGCGAGGTCGAGTGGCCAGGCGCCGATCAGCGTCTCATACAGCATGATCTCGTCCGCGGCGTCCGGCGCCGGGCCGTCCAGGTCGCGGCGCAGTGGGGCGTTCAGGCGCATCCATCGCGCCAGCGCCGCCTCCCATTCCGCCGGAGTCTCGCTCAGAACGGCCAGGCGCGCCCGCGCGTCCTCGCCCCGCTTGTGGTCGTGCGTCGCGGTGGCGAGCAGGGCCAGCGGATATCGCTTCTGCCGCTCCTTGTTCGTGGCATGGAACGCGGTTGGAGATAGGCACCACTGCGACGGCTCCGTGCCAACCTCATTGCGCGACAGCAAGCGGCCGTAGCGGTAGAAGCTGGTGTCCTCGACCGACTTGGCTGCGGTCGGCGCCGAAAGCTGCTGGAAGCGCGTCATCGCCCGCCCCCACTCCTGCCGCCGCGTGCCGGCCGGCACCTCGCGCAGCCCGGCGCCGGACAGCCAGCGGTTGACCAGCTCTAGCAGGGGCCGGTCCGCCGGGCGCACGGTGCGGCGAGCGCCGGCCATCGCCCAGTCCATAATCCTCTGGTCCACGGGGGAGATGCCTGCCGGCCCGGCGTAAATCCGGTAGGCATGGAAATGCACAAGCAACTCGACCAGCGTCGCCCGGATGGCGCTGAGGGTGTAGTCGCGGGTGGTCAGGCTGCGCCGCGCGATGCGGTGCAGAGCGGTGGCGGTGGCGAACAGCTCGCTGCTCAGGCTCTCCGTGAGGATCTGGCGGCGGGCTGGCTTGGCCTCGTCATCGAACGCGGCGACGCGCCCGGTCAGCGTGGTCCACAGCTCCGTCAGCGGCACCTCGCCGGCGGGGTCGTGCAGGACGGCCGAAACATCGTTCATGAAGTCGTAGCCGGTGGTCCCGTCGGTCAGCCAGTCGGTGGCTAGGCGTTCATGCGGCGCGAGGATTTTCTCGATCCAGATGATCGCCGGCGCGCCGCGCAGCTCCAGTGGGCGCGACTCCGCGGCGGTTTCCAGGCGGCGGCGCAGCTTGCGGCAGTAGTCGCGCGGGTTGGCTAGGCCGTCCACGTGGTCGATGCGGACGCCGTCGATCAGCCCCTCGGAGTACAGCCGGAACACCGTCCGGTGCGTCGCCTCGAACACCTCCGGCACCTCCACGCGCACGCCGGCTAGGCCGTTCACGTCGAAGAAGCGGCGCCAGTTGATCTCGTCCGTCGCAGCCCGCCACCAGGCCAGACGGTAGTTCTGGCGGTCCAGCAGGCGGTGCAGGCGCTCGCGGCCCTCCGGGATGGAGGTCGAGTAGGCGCGCAGGCACTCGGCGATGGCGGCGCGGTAGGCCGGTTGCAGCAGCTCCTCGCGGGCCTGCTCGGCCTCTCGCCGCACGGCTTCGCTTCCACCTGTCCCCAACTCGGCAAAGGCGCGCGCCGGGGTTTCCAGCGGGCCGCCTGTGGTCAGCAGGATCGAGGCATAGTCACGGGGGTTAATGGGAAACCGGTGGTCGTGGTAGCCGACGAACAGGCGTCCGTCCGCCTCGTCGAACTGCAGCACCAGCTCGCCGGCGTCCAGGCACTCGCCGTAGGAGGTGCCCAGGAACGGCGCCAGCATGCGTCCGCGCAGCGAGTTGTCAGAGGGATCCCAATCGATGTCGAAGTACTCGGCATAGGGGCTGGCGCGGCCCCACTCCAGCACGTCCAGCCACCAGGCGTTGTCGTTGCCGCCCACCCCCATGTGGTTTGGAACGATATCCAGGATCAGCCCCATCCCACGCGAGCGCAGGGCAGCGATCAGCCGGCGCAGCGCCTGCTCGCCGCCCAGCTCCGGGTTGATCGCGTTGTGGTCCACGATGTCGTAGCCGTGCGTGGACCCGGCGCGCGCCGTCAGCAACGGCGAGGCATACAAGTGGCTGACGCCCAGCTTGTCGTAGTACGGCACCAGCCCCGTCGCATCATCCAAGGTGAAGCCCTTGTGGAATTGCAGCCGGGCAGTGGCGGAGAGTGGCTTCATACGGAGGTCCGAGCTTGGTTGAGGCTATCCAGTCTGGCAATGACATCAGCGGCTTGCAGAAGGTCGCTGGCGTGGCCAGGCAGCCGCCTTCGCCAGTTGGGGTGCTCCCCCAGGGTGCCCGGCAGGTTCGGCTGCTCCTGGATGGCGAGCGCATCCTCAGCCGGCAGGATCACGAGGTCGCAGGCGGAGGCGCCGATGTGCCGGGCTGCCGCGTCGGCGACGGGGTTGCCGTCCCAGGCCTGGGGCAAGACGCCCTCGACGGCTCCGCTCGCCTCGAAGGCCTCCCATAGCAGGCCCTGGTCGCGGCTGCGCGCCTCCGCTTCGTGCGCCTTGTTCGCCTCGTCCCCCAGCAAGCCAAGCTTGCCGCGCCATTCCAGGTCCCGTCCGGTCCACCAGCCGCCGACGGTCGCCAGGTCGTGCGTGCTGGTCATGGCAACGGCAGCCTTGGTCCAGGTGCTGGGCGGGGTGAACCGGTCCTGCTTGTCCCGCTCGAACCAGAGCACCCGCATCCCAAGGACCCCAGCCTCTTGCAGGCGTTCCTGGAAGCCGTCCGGGATGGTGCCCAGGTCTTCGCCCAGCACGATGGCCCGGTGCCGGCTGCTCTCTAGCGCGATCAGGCGCAGCAGGTCCTCAGTCGGGAACGCGATATACGCGCCGTCCGCGGCGGAGGCGCCATCGGGCACCACCCAAAGCCGCGCCAGGCCAAGCGCATGATCGATCCGCATACCTCCTGCGTGGCGCATGGCGCTGCGCAGCAGCTCCAAATAGGCGCCATAGCCGTTCTGCGCCAAACCGCGCGGGTTGAAGGCGGCGAGGCCCCAATTCTGCCCGCTGATGCTCAACAGGTCCGGCGGCGCGCCGATGGACACGCCGAGCAAGGTCTCGGCCTGCCGGCTCCAGCAGTGGCTGCCGCCCGAGTCGGCGCCGACGGCCAGGTCGGCGATCAAGCCGATGGGCATTCCGGCATCGCGCGCCGCCTGCTGCGCCCCGGCCAGGCTGCGGTCGGCGAGGAATTGCATGTAGGCGTGCAGGCTCACGTCCCGCTCGTGGTCGCGGGCGAACGCGGCGACCGCCGGGTTGGACGGGTCACGATACTGCTCCGGCCAACTGCGCCAATGCCAGCGGCCCGGGTCGGCGCCGAACAGGGAGGCGTGCAAGGCCTCGAACCGGGCATGGGTCTCCAGCGCATCGCCCCGCTCCGCCCGGAAGGCGGCGAGAGCGTCGAGCGTCGCCGGGTCTGCCACGTCGAACAGTTCGCGCATCCTGGCCAGCCGCGCCCGGCTGGCGGCGGGCCAGTCCACCAGGCCGCCATGGGCCGCATGGGTCCCGCCCATGTCCAACCGGGTGTGCAGCACGTTCAACTGCGTGCGGCTCGACGGCGAGTAGGGGCTGTAACGGTCGGGATCGGCGGAAAACTGGGCATGCACCGGGCTGATCGCAATCGCCGCGGCACCCCGGGCGGCCGCGGGTCCGACCAAGTCCTGCAGCGCCCCGAAGTCGCCGAGACCGCCGTCTCCCGGCCGTTGCAGCGCATAGAGCTGGACCGCCAACGCCCAGAGCCGCCGGCCTGGCGCCGCATCCTGCACCGTGAAGCACCGTGCCGGCGCGACGGCCAGCGTGACCTCCCGACCGCCGATCTCAAGCCGGTGATAGCCCGGAACATCCACCCCAGGCAGTTCGGCGGCGCCGTCCTCCTGGCGCAGCCGACCATCCCGCATCGTCCCGTCCTCCAGCGTCAGCCGGAACGGCCCGGCCGGCGTTGTCAATCGCGCCGGCTGACCGACCTGCGCCGTCACTAGTGGCGGAAGCGCCGTGGCCGCCTGCTGCACCGATGCCAAGCTGTCCCGCACCGACTTCTCATCATCCGCCGGCAGGCCCAAGGCGCCGAGCACGGCACGGAGCGTCGGTGGCGCCACATCATGCCAGCCGCCGTGCACGTCGCGCCACCGCGGCGCGATCTCCGCGGCCTCGGCCAGCGCAGTCAGGTCGGCGTCGCTCATGCTGCGGTGATGCAGGCCGCCATGCTGCCCGGCGGCAGCATGGCGGCAGTTCCGGTGGGATAGGAGAACAGCACCGGGCCCGCCGGCAAGCTGGCGTCCACGGCTTCACTACCAAGGTTCAGCGCCAGGGTCAGTTGCTGCCCGTCCTTCATGCGCCAGACCGCCCGCACTGCGCCCGTCGCCAACACCCGCGCCTCCACGCTGCGGCATCTCGGCAGGACCGGCGCGATGCGGTCGCGCCGGATCGCCAGCAACCCGCGCACGAACGCCGCCATGTCGGGGTCGGCCTGGTCCGGCACCGAGGCGTCGAAGGTGCTGGCCGCGTTCGGATCAGGGATCGCGGCCCGGCGCTTTTCGTCCTGGAACGCAGCGAAATGCTTGAACTCCGCCCGGCGGCCTTCGCGCACCAGCTTGGCCAGGTCCTCGTTATGGCTGGTGAAGAACAGGAACGGGTGCTTCGCGCCGTATTCCTCCCCCATGAACAGCATCGGGATGAACGGCGACAGCAGCATCATCGCCATCGCAGCGTGCAGCTTGCCGGGGTCGGCCAGCGTGGTCAGCCGCTCGCCCATGGCGCGGTTGCCGATCTGGTCGTGGTTCTGCAGGCAGACGACGAAGTCGGTCGTCGGCAGATGCCCGCTCGGCTCGCCGCGCGGGCGGCCCAGGTGCGGGGACTGCTGGCCCTGGTAGGCGAAGCCGTCGTGCAGGCAGGTCGCCAGCTTCTCCGTCGCGTCCTGGAAGTCCTCGTAGTAGCCTTCGCTCTCCCCGGTCAGCAGGACGTGCATGCAGTGGTGGAAGTCGTCCGCCCATTGCCCGTCGAACCCCGGCGCGTCCGGCCCGGTCCGCAGCAGCGCCGCCCGGTTGTTCTCGTGCTCAAGCACTAGGTGGACCTGCCGTCCCGGCTCGACACCGGCACGGATCGAGTCCGCCAGGTCGCGTAGGAAACCCTCCTCCGAGATGGCGTGCACGGCATCGAAGCGTAGGCCGTCGAAGCGGTATTCCATCAGCCAATACAGGGCATTCTGCTTGAAGTAGTCGCACACCTCGGGCCGGCGGAAGTCGATGGCGGCGCCCCAGGGTGTGCTGATGTCCTCCCGGAAGAACGGTTTGGCGAATGCGTGCAAGTAGGCGCCATCGGGGCCGAAGTGGTTATACACCACGTCCAGCATCACCATCAGCCCCAGGCCGTGCGCCTCATCGACCAGCGCCTTCAGCTCGGCGGGCGTGCCGTAGGCGGTGTCCGGCGCATAGGGCAGCACGCCGTCATAGCCCCAGTTGCGGCCACCCGGGAAATCGTTGATCGGCATGAGTTCGACCGCGGTGAAGCCCAGGTCTTTCAGCTCGCCCAGGCGCTGCCGGATGCCGGAGAAGCCGCCCATCGCCCCGGCGTGCAGCTCGTACACCACCGCCTCATGCCACGGCCGGCCCTGCCAGGCGGTGTTCTTCCACTCGTAGGCGGTGGGATCGACCACCACGCTGGGATCGTGCACGTCCGGCGCCTGCTGGCGCGAGGCCGGGTCCGGCACCGCGAGGCCGTCCGGCATCCGGTAACGGTAGCGGGTGCCAGCCGGGGCAGGGCAGGCGACGCTGTGCCAACCGCTGGCGTCGGCGTGCATCGGCTCCGCGACGTGGCCGTCACGCTCCAGCATGACATGCTCGACCGATGGCGCCCAGAGGCGGAACCGGGTCGTTCCATCGGTTTGCAGCTCCGCGCCGAACGGCAGCGGGTGGGCGTAGTGGGCCATGCGTAACCTCGGAAGCGGCGCGCCTCTAGCCTGCACGCAGGACCAAGGTCGCCAAGGGAGGGAGAGTCAGGCTGATCGAAGCGCCAAAGCCGTGCGCCGGTTCCGCCTCGGCGTTGATCGCGCCGAAGTTTCCCGCGTTGGAGCCGCCATACACCTCGGCGTCGGTGTTCAGCACCTCCTGCCAGGCACCATCGACGGGAACGCCCAAGCGGTAGCCATACCGCGTGACTGGGGTAAAGTTGCAGACCACGAGCACTGGCGCACCGCCGCCAACCGCCAGCCGCAAGTAGGCGAACACCGAGTTCCCGGCGTCATCGACCACCACCCACCGGAAGCCTGCCGGATCGCAGTCCCCGGTGTGCAGGGCCGGCAAGTTGCGATAGGCGCCGTTGAGGTCCCGCAACAGGGCCTGCACGCCGTGGTTCGCCGGGGTGTCCAGCAGATCCCAGTCCAGCCCGGTGTCATGGTTCCACTCGCGGTCTTGGGCGAACTCGCAGCCCATGAACAGCAGCTTCTTGCCGGGGTAGGTCCACATGAAACCGAAATAGGCACGCAGGTTGGCGAACTTTTGCCAGGCATCGCCGGGCATCTTCCGGATCAGCGAGCCTTTGCCGTAAACCACCTCATCGTGCGACAGCGGCAGCACGAAGCGCTCGCTGAAGGCATACACCAGGCCAAAGGTGATCTCGCCGTGGTGGTAGCGGCGGTTGATCGGCTCCTCGTGCATGTAATGCAGGGTGTCGTGCATCCACCCCATGTTCCACTTGTAGTCGAACCCCAGCCCGCCCTCGTCGGCGGGTCGGGTCACGTTAGGCCAGGCGGTGCTTTCCTCGGCGATCAGCACGGCGCCGGGGCAACGCTCGGCGATGGCGCGGCTCAGCTCCTGCAGGAAGGCGACGGACTCCAGGTTCTCGCGCCCGCCATACTGGTTGGGCACCCACTCCCCAGCATTGCGGCTGTAGTCGCGATACAGCATCGAGGCTACGGCATCTACGCGCAGCCCATCGGCGTGATACTGCTCCAGCCAGAACAACGCGCTGGCGATCAGGAAACCGCGAACCTCGTTGCGGCCGAGGTTGAAGATGTAGGTGTTCCAGTCCTGGTGGAAGCCCTCGCGCGGGTCGCCGTGCTCATACAGCGGGGTACCGTCGAACCGCGCCAATCCGTGCGCATCGGTCGGAAAGTGCGCCGGCACCCAGTCCAGGATGACGCCGACGCCCATGGCGTGGCAGCGGTCCACGAACCGGGCGAACCCCTCCGGCGGGCCGAGCCGTGCGCTCGGGGCGAACTGGCCCAAGGGCTGGTAGCCCCAGGAGCCGCCGAACGGGTGCTCCATGATGGGCAGCAGCTCCAGGTGGGTGAAGCCCATCCCGGCGCAGTACGGCGCCAGGCGGTCGGCCAGCGCCTCCCATCCGAGCGTCCCCATGTCGGCCGCCGGCATCCATGACGCGGCATGGACCTCATAGGTCGAGATCGGAGCCTTCGGTCCCTGCGCCGCCGCCCGCTTGCCCATCCAGGCGGCGTCCGTCCAGCGCCAGCCGGCGTCGCTGACCACAATCGAGCCGGTGGCCGGAGCAAGCTCCGCCGCCCAGGCAACCGGGTCAGCCTTCTGCGGCAACTGCTCGCCCTGCGGTCCCAGCAGGTCGTACTTGTAGATGGCGCCAGGCTGCACGCCGGGGATGAACAGGTCCCACACGCCCACGCCGTGGTGGCGCCGCATCGGGTGCCGACGGGCGTCCCAGAAATTGAAGCCGCCCACGACCGAAACGCGGCTGGCATTCGGCGCCCACACCGCAAACCGCACGCCCGCCACGCCGTCCATCACCGCCGGGTGCGCCCCCAGGCAATGGCCAAGGTTGCGATGCCGTCCCTCGCCCAGCAGGTAGAGATCGAGCGGGCCCAGCGTCGGCGGGAAGGCGTAGGCGTCATCCTGCTCCCAGGTGCCGCCGGCCCCCTCGGCATGCAGGCGGTAGCCGTCATCGCCCGGCACCCCCCCGGCCCAGAAGCCCGCCGGGTCCAAGCGTTGCAAGGTACCGAGGACCTTGCCCGAGTGGTCCATCACCGTGACGACTTCCGCCCCAGGCAGGAAGGCACGCACTTCCCGTTCGGTGCCGGCGCCATGCGGACCCAGGATGGCGAAGGGGTCGCCATGGCGGCCGTGCACGATGGCCTCGATAGCGGCCGGATGCAGGTCCGTCCTGCCGCCTGCCTGTAGGTCGTTCACGCTGCTTGCTCCAGGCCGATCAGGCGCTCGGCGATGGCGTGCAAGCCGCCGAGCGGGATGCTCAACCAAGTCGGCCTATTGGCAGCCTCATACTTGATTTCGTAAGCGGCCTTTTCCAGCAGGAACAGGTCCAGCAGCGCCGCTTCCGCCTCGGGCGGCACCCACCGCGGCTCCGCAACCTCCAGGACCGCCCGATAAGCCTCTATGAAGGCCGTGCTGGCGCGCTCCCTGAACTCCTGCAGGATGCCCAGGCGCCGCTCCGATGCCTGCTCGGACGCCGCGACCCGGCCCGGCGCCGCCGCAGCCGCCGCGTAGTCGAAGGATCGCAGCAGCCCCGCCACGTCGCGCATGGCGCAGGACTTGGCCCGCCGCTGCTCCATGGTGCGCGCCGGCTCGCCCTCGAAGTCGATGATGTAGGCGTCGCCTTGCACCACCAGCACCTGACCCAGGTGGAAATCGCCGTGCACGCGCGTCTGCAGCGACCCGCTGCCCTGCCGAGCCAGCCGCCGGGCGGCCTCACGCAGCGCCTCGGCGTGGTCGAGCACGAACCGCGCCTGCGCCTCCGTCGTCTCGTCCGGCCAGGTCTTCATTGCCGCCAGCATGCCAAGCGCACTGTCGATCTGCCCGATCGCCCCGGCCGCCCACTCGTCCAGCACGGCCTCGTCTGCCGGCTCCGGCGTGAAAGCGGGGTTGTCGGTCGGCTGCGACAGCGCCGCGTGCAGCTCGCCCAGCCGGGTGCCAATGGCGCAGGCAAACACCTCGTACCCGGCGAAGGTATCAGCGTCATCCTGCCCGGTCAGCGCGGCAGCCTCGACCCCTGCGGCCAGGAAGTCGAGCGTGTAACCCCAGCCATCGCCCTGGTTGCGGACGAACCCCTGGGCGAGCGCCACCGTATGCGGCGTCCCGTCGGAGCTGACCCGCACCACCTCCCCGAGCAGCGGCGCAGTATTGGCAAAGCCGCACTCCGTCAGGTAGCCGGTCATCTCGGCCTCCGGATGCACACCGGACAGCACGCGGCGCACCAGCTTCAGCACCACCGCATCGCCCACGATCAGCGAGGAGTTGGACTGCTCGGCCGACAGCCGCCGGATGTCGGCGTCCGGCGCCAGATCCAGCTCGATCAGCTTGGCGGTCGGCTTGAAGCGCAACTCGCCGTCATCGAGCTTGACGATGGCGTTGTTGCGCAACGCGCCGATCAGGCCGCGCGCCATCGCGTCCACGGCGAAGGCGTCGGTCAGATAGCCGACACGCGGCCCGCGGCGCACCCGGGTCAGGGCTAGCTGCTGGGCGAGCGCGCCCGTGGTCTCATCCTCCCAGGCGATGCCGAACGGCAGCACGTACCGCTCGGTGCGGCCGGGCAGGGTGGCCTCCACCTCGGCGAACATCACCGCGCCGCCGGTGGTCGGCAGGGCCGCGGCGTAGGCCAGGCGGGTACCTTGCAGCCGCTCCGTCTTGGACGCGAACCAGCGGCGCTTCGGCAGGTAGGCCGGCAGCGCCTCGTTCTCCAGCACGTTGCGGCCTTCTTTGCCCAGCACGTCGGCCAGGCCAGCCCGCATCACCAAGGTTGCATACTCCGGAAGTGGTTCCGGCGGGGCGGAGTGCCAGGACGGCAACTGCGCCTCCGCTGCCAGCAGGAACCAGAAGAAGCCGTATGGCGGCAGGGTCAGCAGGTAGGTGAGCTGCCCCACCGGCGGGAACACCGACCCGCCGACGATATCAACCGGCACGCGGCCGGCGTAGGCCGAGAGGTCCAGTTCCACCGCCTGCGCGGTACGGGACACGTTGCTGACGCACAGGAGGGTTTCGGTCAGGCCATCCTCCCCGGTGTGCTCGCGCAGGAACGCCAGGATCTTGCGGTTGCCCGGATACAGGAAGCGCTGCGTGCCGCGGCCGAACGCCTGGTGCCGGCGGCGGACGGCCAGCATCCGCCGGGTCCAGTTCAGCAGCGAGTGCGAGTCGGTGGACTGCGCCTCCACGTTGACGGCCTGGAAACCATAATGCGCATCCATGATCGGCGGCAGCACCAGTTGCGCCGGGTCGGCGCGGGAGAAGCCGCCGTTGCGGTCCATCGACCACTGCATCGGCGTCCGTACCCCGTCGCGGTCGCCGAGGAAGATGTTGTCGCCCATGCCGATCTCGTCGCCGTAGTAGATCACGGGCGTGCCCGGCATCGATAGCAGTAGGCCGTTCATCAGCTCCACCCGCCGCCGGTCGCGCTCCAGCAACGGGGCCAGGCGGCGGCGGATGCCTAGGTTGATGCGGGCTCGGCGGTCGGCGGCGTAGGTGTTCCACAAGTAGTCGCGCTCGCCGGAGGTGACCATCTCCAGCGTCAGCTCGTCGTGGTTGCGCAGGAACACCGCCCATTGGCAGTTGGCCGGGATTGCCGGCGTCTGGCGCATGATGTCGGTGATCGGGAAGCGGTCCTCCCGCGCGATAGCCATGTACATGCGCGGCATCAGCGGGAAATGGAACGACATGTGGCACTCGTCGCCGGTGCCGAAATACTGCTGCGCGTCCTCCGGCCACTGGTTTGCCTCAGCCAGCAGCATCCGGCCGGGCGCGTAACGGTCCAGCTCGGCGCGGATCAGCTTCAGGATGTCGTGGGTTTCCGGCAGGTTCTCGTTGTTGGTGCCCTCGCGCTCGACCAGGTATGGCACGGCGTCCAGGCGCAGCCCGTCGATGCCCAGGTCCAGCCAGAACCGCATGATGCCCAGCACGTCCTGCAGCACCGCCGGGTTGTCGAAATTCAGGTCCGGCTGGTGCGAGTAGAACCGGTGCCAGTAGTAGGCATTGGCGACTGGGTCCCAGGTCCAGTTCGATGTCTCGGCGTCTAGGAAGATAATCCTAGTGCCGTCATACTTCTCGTCGGTGTCGGACCAGACGTAGCGCTCCCGTTCCGGGCTGCCCGGCGGCGCGCGGCGGGCGGCCTGGAACCAGGGGTGCTGGTCGGAGGTGTGGTTGATGACCAGCTCGGTGATGACGCGCAGGTTGCGGGCATGCGCGGCCTCAACGAAGCGGCGCACATCGTCCATGTCGCCATAGTCGGCGTGGACGCCCTCATAGTCCGCGATGTCGTAGCCGTCGTCACGGCGCGGCGAAGGATAGAAGGGCAGCATCCAGATGGCGGTGACGCCCAGTTCGGCGATGTAGTCGAGCTTCTCCACCAAACCCTTGAAATCGCCGACCCCGTCATTGTTGGCGTCGAAGAAGGACTTGAGATGCAATTGGTAGATGATTGCATCCTTGTACCAAAGCGGATCCTCGATCACCGGCAGGACGGCGATGGGCAAGTTGGTGGCGGGACTATCGTTCATTGCTTCTCACAGCGCGCTATGCAGGCGCCACATAGCATACGGGCGGTCAGGGGGCAGGGTGATACGCTGAATGCGGTCGGACCAGCGGAAGGGCTGCCCGGTCAGCAGGTCGGTTCCCTCGGTGCCCGGCACGGTCAGCTCCGCATACTGCGGCGCACCCGCGTCCATGCTGATCGCGACCAGCACGACGTTCGTCCGGTCGGGCGTCGCTTTCTCGAAGAACAGCACGCGGTCGCCGCTGGCCGGCAGGAAGGTTACGCCGAGGTGGGTGTGCAACGCCGGGTTGCGGCGGCGGACTTGGTTCAGTTGGGTGATCTCGGCGACGATGTTGCCTGGCCGGTCCCAGTCCCAGGCGCGGAACTGATACTTCTCGCTGTCGAGGTATTCCTCCTTGCCCGGCATAGGCGTGCCTTCGCACAGCTCGAAGCCGTTGTACACCCCCCAAAGCCCCGACAGCGTCGCCGCCAGCGCCGCCCGGACCAGATAGGCCCCACGGCCGGCGCCTTGCAGATAGACCGGGTTGATGTCGGGCGTGTTGACGAAGAAGTGTGGGCGGAAGAAGTCACGTGGCGGCCCCTGCGTCAACTCGGTCAGGTACTCCTGGAACTCCGCCTTGGTCTCGCGCCACGTGAAGTAGGTATAGGACTGCGAGAACCCTGACTTCGCCAGGCGGTACATCACCTTCGGCCGGGTGAATGCCTCCGCCAGGAACACGGCGTCCGGATAGCGCGCCTGCACTTCCTGGATCATCCACTCCCAAAACGGCAGCGGCTTGGTGTGCGGGTTGTCCACGCGGAACAAGCGCACGCCCTGGCCGGCCCAATACAGCACTGTGTTGCACAGCTCGACCCACAGGCCCGGCACCGCGCCCGCTGCGTAGAAATCGACGTTGACGATGTCTTCATACTTCTTCGGCGGGTTCTCCGCATAACGGATCGTGCCGTCCGGCCGCCAGGTGAACCAGTCCTTGTGCTGCTTCAGCCACGGATGATCCGGCGAGCACTGGATGGCGAAGTCCAACGCCAGCTCCAGCCCATGCTGCGCACATGCCGCCCGCAGATGCTGGAAATCCTCGACCGTGCCCAGTTCCGGATGCAGCGCGTCGTGCCCCCCCTCGTCGGACCCGATGGCGTAGGGGCTGCCAGGATCGTCCGCGGCCGGGGTCAGGGTGTTGTTGCGGCCCTTGCGGTTTACCCGCCCGATGGGGTGGACCGGCGGGAAGTATAGCACGTCGAAGCCCATCGCCTGGATGCGCGGCAGGTGGCGCTCCACATCGGCAAAAGTGCCGTGCCGGGCCGGGTCGCCGCTCATCGAGCGGGGGAACACCTCATACCAACTGGCGAAGCCTGCGCCGGTCCGCTCGGCCTGGACCGGCACCGGGCGCGGCAGCGTGACTTGGTGCGGGCGGTCATCGGCCGCCTCCATCAGCGCCGCAAGCTCGGGCGACAGCAGCGTCTCGCGCTGCTCGTCCGCATCACCCTTCGAAAGGCGGTCAACGACTGCGGCAAGGCCAGCCTGCGCCGGCGTGCTTCGGCCTGCTGCGCGCCGAACCAGGGCGGTGCCCTCCTGCAGCTCCAGGGCGACCGGAACGCCGGCCCGGTGCTTTTTGGTTAGCTCGTCGGCGTAGGTGGCGAAGTTGTCCCGCCACGCAACGACATCGTAGCGGTGCAGACCCAGGCGCTCCAAGGGCAAGGCGGCGGTCCAGCGGTCGTTGTTGATCAGCGCCATCCGGGTCTCGTGCCAGTCCGGCGCGTCCGGCGCCTGCCACCGCAACACGACGGCCAGCTTGTCGTGGCCATCGCCGATGATGTCGGCTTGCACCTCGACCAGGGTTCCAACGGTGCGCCGGGCCGGGAACCGCCCGGCGTCCACGCAGGGCGTCGGCAGCTCGATGGCCAGCCGAGGAGCCTCGGCCGCCAGCAGGGCGGATGCGGGGTCGAGCGGCGGGGCAGCAGGTTCCGGCTGCACCAGCGCCTCGAACAGCCGGGCCTCCCCGGGCTGCAGGGTCAGCAGGGCGCCGACGCGCAGGGCAGGGCCGTCCGGCGGCAAGACGCTCTTGAACGGCGCGAAGGAGGTCCCGGCCTCGCGGAAGATCGCGGAGGTGTCCACCAGCGCCGGGGCATGCGCGTCGGCGTTCACCAGCATCAGGGCGCCGCGGGTAGCCTGGCGCGGGTCGGGCGCGTCGGTCCGCAGCAGCGCCACGGCGGCGGCGCCCGGCGCGGACAGCAGCCGGGCCGGCGCCGCACCGAAGGCCGGGCCGGTGCGGAAGGCGTTCAGCGCCGCCTCGTGCTTGGCGGCACCCTCGTCGAGCGGCGCCATCCAGCCATCGGCCAGCATGGCGGCGGTCGCTGTCGCGCTTAGGGCGGAGTCCGTGACGGGGGCGATCACGGGGGCGATCCGGCGCAGCAGCTCCAGCTCCTGCCAGAACCACTCCGCCTTGCCGTCCCACCACGGCAGCGAGGCGGCGACGAGATCCACGACGCCGGGTTCAATGCGGCCGAGCACGTCCCAGGCCAGGCCAGGGGTCCAGGCGAACAGCACGGCGCCGTTGCAATGCCGGCGCAGGCGGGCGAGCAGCGCAGGCACCAGGTGGCCAGGAAGGCCGTCCAACCCGGTCAGCCGGACGCCTGCCGCACCGGCCGCGGTCACGGCCTGGATGCGCCCCGCCAGCCAATCCGCGTAGGCCTCGGCATCGGCGGACCCGGACAAGGCGGGAACGACGCGGCCGGCGGGCTGCATCGGCTGCCGCGGGTCCAGCGACGGGGCGGGCAGGGCTGTGAACAGGCTGGCCACATCGTCCTGCTCGGCGACGGAGGCCGGGAACTCGTCCACTGCGAAGTCGAAGAGGACCACCGGCCCGTTGCCGCCGCCGATTCGGCCGGCCTCTGTCGGACCCCGCTCCGGCATGGGGGCCAGCACCGCGTCGAAGCCAAGCGATGCCGCCGACGCAATCCCTTCGGCGACCGATTGATTGTCGCGCAACACGCCGATGCGCGGCGCTGCTCCGAGCATTCCCATCAGGATTCCGTCCAACGATGCATCAATCGCCCCCACCGTCGGCTGGCCGGCCGTGTATCGCAGGCTGAATCGTTCCGCGCCATCCTAAGTTGCTCCATCCAGGCAGATTTCCGCCAGGATCATGAAATCCGGCAGGATCATGAAAAGCGCATCCCGCACCGCCGCGGCATGACCGGCGCCGCATCGCCGGTCAATCCAGCCTGACCCCGCCGGTGACGGCCTGATAGGTCGCGATGGCCAGGGTCAGCGGCTCGAACGGCTTGGTGATTACATAGGCCGGCTCCAGGTCCTCCCCGGTCAGCAGGCGCTCCGGATAGGCCGTGACGAAGATTACCGGCGCGTAGTGGTGCCGCATGATGCGGGACACGGCCGCGGTGCCGTCGCCGCCGATGCCAAGGTTGATGTCCGCCAGGATCAGGCCGGGCTTATGCTTCTCGGCCATCTCGACGGCCTCGCTCTCGGTCGTCGCCATGCCGACCACGCGGTGCCCGCAGTTCAGCACCAGCTCCTCGATGTCCATGGCGATGATCGGCTCGTCCTCGATGATCAGCACGTCGGTCGCAGCGCCGGCCCGCAGGTGGTCGCGCGCCGTCGCCGTCTCCACCACTGCCTCCGCGGCGGGGATGCCGAGCACAGCAGCGGCCGTGCCGACCGGCAGCTCCTCCAGCGAGGTCAGCAGCAACAGCTTGCGTTGCAGGCTAGACAGCCCGCCAACCGGGGTGGGCGGCAGGGTGGTCAACCCGTCGAAGTGCTTGGTGATCACGCGATACAGGGCAGGGCGGGCCTCGCTGGCCGTCGGCCCCTTGGGCACATCCTCGGCCAGCAGGTCGCGCAGGCTGTCGGCGACCATGGCGTCGCCGCGAGCCTGGCTGCCAACCAAGGCGCGGGCATAGCGTCGGGCGTAGGGCAGCGCTCGGATCAGGTCCTCACGGCGCAAGCTGGTCATGCGGCATCCTTGTTTTTGCACCAATAGGGCGCTGGTCCCGGCTGCAGCGGACCGCGGCCACCGGCTGCGGAACGCCGCGCCGAGATGACAGGGCGCAGACAAAAGCGCAATGCCGCCCTAGATCGGATGCTCGCCGCGCCGGGTGCTTCAGGAGAAGCGCTTCAGGAGGAGTGCGGCAGGAGGACTGATGTTGGAGGCAGCCGATGCCGACCTGCGCCGGCAGATCACTGCGCTGCTGCCTGACCTGCGCGGCTTCGCCCGTTTCCTGGTGCGCGACCGCGTCATGGCCGATGACGTCGTGCAGGATACCCTGGTGCGCGCCCTGGCCGCCGGGCATCAGTTCGAGCCGGGCACCAACCTCAAGGCGTGGCTGTTCACGATCCTGCGAAACCAGTTCTACGAGCAGGCCCGGCGGCGGCGGCGCGAGGCCGACGCCATCGGGGCGCATTTTGAGCAGGAGGAGGGCGCCGACCCGGCCCAGCTTGCCCGCGCCGAGCTGAATGAGCTGCAATCGTTGATCTGGAAGCTGCCACCACTGTTGCGGGAAGCGTTGATCCTGGTCGGCGCGCAGGAGATGACGCACGAAGAAGCGGCGGCGATCTGCAAAATCCCAGTCGGCACCATGAAGGCCCGGCTGTCGCGCGCCCGAACGCAGTTGGCGAAGTTGGCACAGGCCGCAGAGACCGTCTGAACCCGCGCTTCGCCGCACTATCCCAGTGCCTCACGACGCCATCGCGGCGCTTTGCGGCACCATCTTAGCGCCTCACGGCGACGTGATCGCGACCATGCAACGCTAGCCCCGTGACCGCCATTGTCGGGATACAGCGATAAAGGACGGCACGATGAGCGCGACATTCCACGACCAAGTCATCTCGATCCTTCCCAAGCTCCGCATCCAGGCCCTGGCCCTGACGCGGAACCGGTCCGCCGCCGAGGACTTGGTGCAGGACGCTGTCTGCAATGCCCTGTCGGCCAGCAACAGCTTCATCCCCGGCACCAATTTCCCCGCCTGGATGCATCGCATCCTGCGTAACCGCTTCATCTCCAACCTCCGCAAGCGCCGTGACACCACGGACATCGACGATGTGCCGCAGTCCGCCTTTGCATCTGAGGCGCCGCATGAGGACCGCCTGGCATTGAAGGAACTCGGCAAGGCCATGACCCGCTTGCCCGCCGACCAGCGCGAGGCCCTGGTGATGGTCGTCGTGCACGGCATGAGCTATGAGGCGCTGGCCGAGGCTACCGGGTGCGCGGTCGGCACCGCCAAGAGCCGCGTGTTCCGGGCGCGCCGCCAGCTTGAGGCTTGGCTGCTTGGTGAGGAAAAACCGTCGGCCCGCATCTCCGGCCGCGTGGCTCGCCTGATCGACGCCGGAGCCTCTGAGGTTGCTCCGGCAGCTTCCCGGTCCTGACCGCAGACGGCACTTGGCGATTGGGCGGCGCCGGCCTGAGCACGGGCGGGCGCCGCAAGGTTAGGTCGTATGCAGATGATCGACATGGCCGAAGGTAAGCCGAAGCCGGTCGCCGTGGTGCCGAAGTCTAGAAGGCCCGCCGACCAGGCTTTCGATACCTGGCTGGAGCGCGGTCTGCATGAAATCTTCGATGAAGTTGCCCGTGAGCCGGTTCCCGACGAGCTTCTCAAGTTGATCCGTGACCACAAAGAAAAGTAGTGCGCTCAACTTCTGTCAACGTGGCTACCCTGTTGGCCCTAGCTTTTTAGGCATACCTTGAGTTGGAGCCGTGCCCTGGGTGGAGGCCGTGGGTTGAGGGGGGGTCTGGCCCGGCTCGGGCGCTCGCTGGTGCACTCACTCACAGCACGGGTGTGCGCCTTGTATGTCGCGGCTTTGCTGCCCTGCTTGGTGTTGTTCGTATTCGTCGATGCCGAACGGCCGGTTGTGACCTTGGTCTGCGTCTTGGCCGGACTGGCGATCGTTGCCGCCGGCACGTCGCTGTCGCTCAACCCGCATTTGTGGCGGCTGGGCCGCGCCGTCGAGGGCTGGCGTATCGGCGAGCCGTTCAGCACTCGGCCGTTCCGCCGTTCCCATAAGGACCTCCGCCGCCTTGCGATCTCGTTCAAGCGGGCCACCCTCGGCCTCGAGCGCCAAAGCGGCCGTCTCAAGCAGGCCGTCGCCGAGCAGGAACTGCTGATGCAGGAGATCCATCATCGGGTGAAGAATAATCTGCAGATCGTCGCCAGCCTGCTGAACCTGCAGGCCAGCCGCATCCGCCTGCCCGAGGCCCGGGCAGAGTTCCAGTCGGCCCGCGACCGTGTCCGCGCCCTGGCGACCCTGCACCGGCACCTCTATGCCCACGGCGAGGTGCATACGATCGACATGCGCGAGTTCCTCGAGGAGTTGTGCGGGCAGTTGTTCGCTGCCATGGGCGAGACGCCCGGCGGCCGCCTGCAACTGCACATCGATGCGCCGGAGCTGAAGATGTCCAGCGACCAGGCCGTTCCGCTCTCGCTGATCGTCACCGAGGCCGTCAGCAACGCCGTGAAGTATGCCTTCCCGTCCGGCCGCCATGGCAACGTCTGGGTGCGCCTGAGCGCCGAGGGCGACCGTGCGGAACTGGAGGTGCGCGACGACGGCATCGGCATCCCGGCTGGCCGGGTCGAGACGGAAGCGGGAACGCGGGACGGCATCGGGCTGCAGTTGATTCGCGGCTTCTCCCGCCAATTAGGGGCGACGCTGGACGTGCAGGAAGGCGATGGCACCCGTTATCTTGTCAGCTTACCACTGCGGAAAGAGCGAGTTGACAGCCCGGTGCTCCGGGCAGCCGCCTGGAAGCCGGCCCCCTGACCAGCCCGCATCCTGAAAATGCTGCCCGCCCGAGGACAGCCTTGCGGAACCGGGCTGCAAACGGCACATCCTTGCAAGTGCAGGGGGAGCATTTGATGACAGCCGACGTGATGCCTCAACTGGCGCAATGGCGCCGGCATCTGCACGCCCACCCCGAGCTTTCGCTGCACGAGGCGGAGACGGCTGCCTTCGTGTGCCGCACGCTGCAGGACTTGGGCGTGCCGTTCACCGCAGGGGTCGGCGGGCACGGCGTCGTTGGCACCATTATCCGGCGTGGGTCCAACCGCAGCGTGGGACTGCGGGCGGACATGGATGCATTGCCCATCACGGAGCGGACCGGCGCGCCCTGGGCGTCCACCGTGCCCGGCGTAATGCACGCCTGCGGCCATGACGGCCACACTGCCAGCCTGCTCGGCGCCGCGGCCCTCCTGGTGCGGGATCCCAACTGGACCGGCACGGTGCAGTTCGTATTCCAACCGGCCGAGGAAGGCTTCGGCGGTGCCAAAGCCATGCTGTCCGACGGCCTGTTCGAGCGGTTCCCGATGGAACGCATCTTCGGCTACCACAACTGGCCCGGCCTCGCGGCGGGCACGGTCGCCGTGCACGATGGACCCGTGATGGCCGCCGCGGCGCGGGTTGAAATCCAGGTGCGCGGCGTCGCCGGCCATGCCGCGATGCCGCAGGTCACTCGCGACCCGCTGCTTGCGGCGGCGCACCTGCTGGTGGCGCTGCAATCGGTGGTGTCGCGCAACGTGGACCCGCTGCAAAGTGCCGTCGTCTCGATTTGCATGATGCAGGCCGGGGTCGCGCCGAACCAGATACCGGACGTGGTCACCATGCAGGGTACGTTCCGCACGCACCAGCCGGCTGTGTGTGACCTGGTGGAGACGGCGATCCGCCGGGTCGCAGCCGGCGTCGCCGCCACGTTCGGCGTGGAGGCAGCCGTTGAAGTCCGGCACGGCGTGGCGCGCACGGTCAACTCCTTTGCGGAGGCGGAGCTTGCCGCCAGCGCGGTGAGGGACCTCGACATTCCGCTGCGGCGGGACCTGCAGCCGAGCATGGCTGGCGAGGATTTCGGCTGGTACCTGGAGCAGAAGCCCGGTGCCTTTGCCTGGATCGGCAACGGCCCCGCCGAGGGCGGCCGGGAGCTGCACAGCCCTACCTATGATTTCAACGACGCCATCCTACCGGTCGCGGCGGGATGGCTTGCGGCGACGGCACGCAAGGCCCTCGCAACCGCTGCCTGATGGCGCGCGAGCGGACGGCCGGCAGCGCCTGGCTGGCGCGCAACAGCAGCGATGGGCGGCGGGCGGCCCGGCCGATCATCGTCCTGGGATTGTTGGGCGTGGCGGCCGGCATCGGCCAAGCGTGGTGCATCGGTGAGCTACTGGCGGCAGGGCTGACGCCAGGGCCAGAGGTGGTTTGGCCTTGGGCAACGCTATTTGCGGTGCTGATCGCGGTTCGGACCGGATTGTTGGTGATCGCGGACAACTTGGCCTTTGCAGCCGGTGCGGCGGCACGCCGGCGGCTGCGGACCGACCTGTTCGTACGGTTGCTGGATGTTGGCCCCCGCGTGTTGCGAAATCGGCAGCCCGGCGAGCTTGCCGCGATCGCTGTTGACCGTATCGAGGCGCTCGAGGGCCTGTTCGCCCGCTGGCTGCCCGCGGCGACCATGGCGGTCGCCGGGCCAGCCTTGGTTGTGCTGGCCGTCCTGGCCGCGGACCCCTGGGCGGCGCTGGTCCTGGTGCTCGCCGGCCTGCTGGTCCCGGTTGGCATGGCGCTGGCCGGGTTGGGCGCTGCGGCGGCGTCGCAACGCCAGTTTGCCGCGCTCGACCGGCTCCAGTCGCGCTTCCTCGACCGCGTCCGCGGCATCGCCACCATCGTCCTGGCCGGGCGGGCGGAGGACGAGGCCCGGCGCCTGCACGCCGCGGCTGCGGACCTCGCTGGGCGGACAATGCGGGTGCTCCGCGTCGCCTTCCTGTCGTCGGCCGTGCTGGACTGCGCGGCGGCCGGAGCACTTGTCGTGTTGGCCGTGCGGTATGCAGCGGCTTGGCAGCGGGACGGGTTCCGGCTCGCGCCCGCCATCTTCGTCCTGGTGCTGGTGGTGGAGTTCTTCGCGCCGTTGCGGGCCTTCTCGGCCGCCTACCAGGATCGCCTGCAGGCCAGCACGGCCGCGGGCGGCTTGGCCGGGCTTCCGGCGCCCGATGTACCCCCGGTGGAGCAGCCCATCCGGACGGTGGCCGCCAATGGCGTGACCGTCGCCTTCGAGGGGGTGCGCTATGCCTGGGACCCGACACGCGGGCCGGTGCTGGACGACCTGAGCTTCCGGGTGCCGGCCGGGGAGACTGTCGTGCTGGTCGGCTCCTCCGGCGCAGGCAAGTCCACGATCCTGGAGTTGTTGCTCGGCTTCGTGCGGCCCGACGCCGGGCGGATCACCCTGAACGGAGCCGACATCGCCAGCATTGTGCCCGCCGCCCTGGCGCGCATGACCGCCTGGATCGGCCAGAACCCGGTCATCTTCGCCGGCACTATCCGCGACAACATCCGCTTTGGGCGGGAGGATGCCGGCGACGCCGAGGTCGAGGCCGCAGCCAAAGCTGCCCGGGTCGGCCAGTTCGCCGATGCGCTACCTCTGGGCCTCGACACACCGATTGGGGAGGGCGGCTATGGGCTGTCGGGCGGACAGGCGCAGCGCGTCGCCATCGCCCGGGCGTTCGTCCGCAACGCGCCGCTGCTGCTGCTTGACGAGCCAACCGCCCACCTGGACCCGGCGACCGAGGCCGATGTGCTCGACAGCCTGCATCGCCTGACGTTGGGGCGGACGGTGATCCTCGCCAGCCATTCGGCCGCCGCGCATGCGTTCGGCGGGCGGTTGCTGGTGCTGTCCGGCGGGCGCGCCACGCTGGAGCGCGGTGCCGCGTGAGGAACCTGCTCCGTATCCTAGGGGTCTGGCGGGGCCAGCGCGGCGTCCTAGCAGCCGGGCTTGCCGTGTCGCTGCTATCGGTCGCGGCCGGCCTGGCGCTGGCGGTTTCGGCCGGTGCGCTGGCATTCGCCCCGGAACAGGCTGGCGGCGCGGAGACCACCGGGATCGTCGCGCTGCTGCTGCTGCCGGTGGTCCTGCGCGGGCTGGGCGTGTCCCGCGTCGTGCTGCGCTACCTGGAGCGGCTGGCAACCCATGCCGCCACGTTCCAGGCGCTCGCGGCCCTGCGGGTTTGGCTGTTCCGCGGCCTGGCAGTCCGCTCGGCCGGCGGGCTCGGCCTACTGCGGTCGGGCGATGCGCTGGCGCGCCTGGTCGGCGACGTGGAATCGCTCGACGGGCTGTACCTCCGCATCCTGGTGCCAGGCGCCGCGGCCGTGCTGATCCTTCCCGTGCTGGGCGTGGTCTTGGGGGAGGGCAGCCCCGGTGTAGCATTGACGGTCTGCGGGCTGTTCGTGCTCGCGGCCTTCCTGCTGCCATGGGTGGCCGGAGCGGCGTCGCTCAACGCTGGGGCGCAGTTGGCCGCGGCCTCGGGAGGGCTGCGGACGGCGTCGCTGGACGTGTTCGATGGCCTGCGAGAAGTGCGGGCCTACGGAGCCGAGGGGCGGATGCTCGCGCTGGTGCAGTCGCGGGAGGCGGCGCTGCTGCAGGCGCAGCGTGGCGTCGCGCGCTCTGCCGCCTTGGCGCAGGCTGGAGCCTTGGCCTGCGGACAACTGGCACTTTTGGCCGTCCTGCTGTTGCCGGCCGCCCAGGCTGCCCAGTTCGTGACAGCGGTGTTCCTGACGCTGGCAGCGTTCGAGATCGTGGCCGGTATGCCGCGGGCCGGGGTGCTCGCCGGGTCGGCCGCCGGCGCCGCGGCGCGGCTGTTGGCAATCCGCGATGCCCCCGCCGCGGTGGAGGACCCGCAGGCCCCTGTCGCCCTGCCGCCCGGCACGGCCATCCGGTTCGAGGGCGTCGGCTTCCGCTGGCAGGCTGACCGGCCGGCCGTCCTGGACGGGGTCACGCTAGACATCCCCGCCGGCAGCCGTGTCGCGGTGCTCGGGCCATCCGGCTCCGGCAAGTCCACCCTGGCCTCGCTGCTGCTCCGGGTCGTGGCGCCTGGCACGGGCCGCATCCTGCTGGGCGGGGTGGACCTGGCCCGGCTGTCCGCGGCGGAGGTGCGATCCCGCATGGCGTGGCTGAGCCAGGGCACCCACCTGTTCAGCGACACCATACGCGACAACCTGCGGCTGGCGCTGCCCGAGGCCACGGATGCGGAGATGTGGCAGGCCTTGGAGCAGGCGCAGATTGCCGAGCTGGTCCGCACGCTGCCCGGCGGCCTGGACGCCTGGGTTGGCCAGGGTGGCACGCAGGTCTCGGGCGGTCAGGCGAGGCGGTTGGAGCTTGCCCGGGCGCTACTGTCGCGCGCGCCCATCCTGATCCTAGACGAGCCGGCGATTGGCCTGGATGCCGAGACGGAGCGGGCGTTCCTGGCCACCCTGAACGATGTCGCACCCGGGCGGACGGTGGTGCTGATCGTGCATCGGCTGATCGGTGTCGAACGCCTGGACCGCATCTACCGCATCTCCGCCGGCCGGGCCGTGGCGGCGGCGGCCTGATCAGGCTATACCGGCGGGGCGTCGCTACGTTGACGGATCGGCTGATGCGCGGGCATCAATAGGCCATCATCCTTCAAAGCAGGAGCTGCCATGCCGTCCCGTCACCCCCACTGGCCGACCCGCTGGCTCGCCCGCGCCGCTGCAGCGGCTGCCGTGTGCGCCACCGTAGGGTGCATGCAGTATGGCCCGCAGGTTCCGACCTACGTCGTGTTCTTCAACCCGGACTCGACCAGCCTGGATGCCCCAGCGAACAGCGTCATCACCGACGCGGCCACAGCGGCAGCGACCGTTCCAGGCCGCAAGGTTTATGTCGCCGGCTATGCCGACGCGAAGGGGACGCCACAGGCCCTGCATGACCTGACCCTGCGCCGCGCGCAGGCCGTCGCGGCCGGGCTGACGGCGCAGGGCGTCGCCGGCTCCCGCATCGTGCTGGAGCCGAAGGGTCACGACGGCGGCGACGTTGGGATCGAGAGCCGGCGCGTCGAGATCGAGTTCTGACACGGCCGACGTTCCTGATCCTGGCCGCGGCTTGACTGGGGGCGCCGGGTCCTCGGCTGACGTGCTGCGCCGGGTATTCGGCTTTCCGGCGTTCCGTGGCCTGCAGGAGGCCGCCATTGCGCGCGTGATGGCCGGCGGCGATGCCTTGGTGCTGATGCCGACCGGCGGCGGCAAGAGCCTCTGCTTCCAGGTCCCGGCGCTGTGCCGGCCCGGCACGGCCATCGTCGTCTCCCCGCTGATCGCCCTGATGGACGACCAAGTGGCGGCGTTGCGCCAGTTGGGCATCGCCGCCGGGGCGCTGCACTCCGAGGTTGAGCCGGACGAGGCGCGGGAGATCAGCCGGGAACTGGACGCCGGCCGGCTGGACCTGCTGTACGTCTCGCCGGAGCGCCTGCTGATGCCCGGCACCCTGGAGCGGCTGATGCGTCGCGAGGTCGCGCTGATCGCCATCGACGAGGCGCACTGCGTCTCCGCCTGGGGGCACGAGTTCCGCCCGGAGTACCGCGGCCTATCCCGCCTGGGGCACAGCTTCCCCGGCGTGCCGCGCATCGCGCTGACCGCCACCGCCGACCCGCGCACCCGTGGCGACATCCTGCACGCCCTGGGCATGGAGGACGCGAAGGTCTTCACGGCGAGCTTCCATCGCAGCAACCTGCACATCGCCGCCCAGGCCAAGGCGGGCGAGACGCACGAGCTGCTGGACTTCATCAAACGGCACCGCGGCCAGGCCGGCATCGTCTATTGCGGCAGCCGCGCCAAGACCGAGCGCACGGCGGCCTGGCTGAAGCAGGGCGGCTTGCTGGCGCTGCCGTTCCATGCGGGCCTGTCGGCGATGGAGAAGCGCATCGCCCTGACGCGGTTCCGCAGCGGGGAACCCGTGATCATGGTCGCCACCATCGCCTTCGGCATGGGCATCGACCGGCCGGACGTGCGCTTCGTCGTCCACCTGGACATGCCCGACAGCCCCGAGGCGTACTACCAGCAGATCGGCCGGGCCGGGCGGGACGGCGAGCGATCCGACACCCTGCTGCTGTATGGCGGGGAGGACATCGCCCGCGCCCGGCATTGGCTGTCGCAGTCCGCCGCACCCGAGGCGCAGCAGCGTGTGATGCGGGAGCGCCTGGAGTCGATGATCTCGCTGACCGAGACCACCGGCTGCCGCACCGCAAGCCTGTTGGCTTGCTTCGGGGAGGAGCTTGGCCGGCCTTGTGGGCACTGCGACAACTGCCTGTCGCCGGTGGCGCTGTTTGACGGGACCGAGGCGGCGCGGAAGGTGCTGTCAGCGATCTACCGCACGGGCCAGCGCTTTGGGGCGCTGCACATCGTCTCGGTGCTGCTGGGGAAGCAGAACCCGATGGTCGTCAAGTACGGCCATGACCAGTTGCCCACGTACGGTATCGGCGCGGACCAGTCGCCGGGGTTCTGGCGCGGGGTGATCCGGCAGTTGATCGCCCGCGGGGCGCTGCGCACCGAAAGCGGGGATTATGCGTCGCTGTCCCTGGTGCCTGACCTGGCCCGGCCGATCTTGCGTAACGAGGAAAAGGTGATGCTGCGGGCCGAGGCGGAGGCCGGGCGTCCGCCCAGGCCATCCAAGCGCGAGCGTATCGCGACCGGGGCCTCGGCAACGGCTGGCGAAGACCCGCTGTTCGACGCCCTGCGGGCTTGGCGGTCGGCGCAGGCGAAGTCGCAGGCCGTGCCGCCCTATGTCATCTTCCACGACAGCGTGCTGCGGGACATCGCCGATGCGAAGCCGGACGACATGGATGCCCTGAGTGGCATCAAGGGTGTCGGCGGGTCGAAGCTGGAACGCTACGGCGCGGATGTCCTGGATATTGTGCGCCAGCAGAACGGGGGAGACATGGAGGCTCCGCCCGCAAAGGCCAAGCAGGGGTATGCTCCAGCGGCAGCGCCAGCCGCGACCAGCGGCGACCCGCTGTTCGATGCACTTCGGGCATGGCGGAGCGCAGCGGCGAAATCACAGGCAGTGCCACCCTACGTCGTCCTCCACGACAGCGTGCTGCGGGAGATTGCCGCCGCACGGCCGGACGACATGGATACGCTCGGCGGCGTCAAGGGCGTTGGCGGATCAAAGCTGGAACGCTACGGCGCTGGCATCCTGGATATCTTGCGCCAGCACGCCTGACTTGGCCAAGCTCACGCCATTACGGCTGCCGCTAGCCTGGGGCTGCCGGCACCGGTTGGGATGTCGCGTCCAAGGTGCCAGGCTGGCCCGGCAAACGCCGGAACACCCGTGCCTCCTCATGGAACGCCTTGACCGCCGGCCGGTGCGCGATGGAGATGATCGTCGTCTCCGGCAAGGCCCGGCGCAGCATGGCGTAAAGGTCGGCCTCGCCCTCCGGGTCCAGGTTGGCCGTCGCCTCGTCCATGAACAGCCAGTCCGGGCGCAGCAGCAGGGCGCGCGCAATGGCCAGGCGCTGCTGCTCGCCGCCGGACAGGCGCTGCGGCCATGGCTCGTCGGCATCCAGGTGGTCCGTCAGGGCGCCCAAGCCGACCGCCTGCAATGCCTGTTGCATGGCGTCGTCCGTGAAGCGATCCGCCGGCGCCGGATAGCAGATCGCGTGGCGCAGCGTGCCAAGCGGGATATAGGGTCGTTGCGGCAGGAACAGGCTGGTGCCGGCCGGGCGCTCGATATGGCCGGCGCCGAACGGCCAGATGCCGGCCAGGGCACGGAACAGGGTGGACTTCCCCGAGCCTGACCGGCCGGAGATGACGGTCGAGCGGCCTCGGGTGAACCGCACCGCCGCCCCGCCCAGCAGCGGCGTCCCGTCCGGCAACGCGACCGTCACGCCGTCCATCCGCAGGTCAGGCCCGGCGCCCGCCCGCACCGCCAGCCCAGCCTGGGCCGTGGCCCGCGCTGCGGCGACAGCCTCCCGGAAGCCGGTCAGGCGGGCGACGTTCGCGCGCCAGAATGTCAGCGAACTCGTGGAGGACACCGCTGGGGAGTACGAGTCGATGAACCAGGACAGGGAGCCCTGCACTGAGTCGAATGCGCCGCTGACCTGGAATAACTGCCCGAGGTTGATGGCCCCGGCGAAGTAGCGGGGCGCCACGATCACGATCGAGAAGATGCTCGAAACCTGGCCATAAACGATTGTCAGGGTGCTCAGCCACCTGCGGCGGCCAATCAACTGCATCCAGTTGGCGTACAAAGCGGCAAACTGCTGGGCCAGCCCGGCCTTTTCTTCGCCTTCGCCGCCCAACAGGGCGACCCCTTCAGTATTCTCCCGCAGGCGGGCCAGGCCAAACCGGAAATTGGCCTCCGTCCTCTGATGATGGAATTCAAGCTGCGCCAGGGGCCGTCCAACGCGCTGCGTCAAATAGCTGCCGACGGCTGCATAAAGCAGGGCGATCCAGAACAGGTAACCGGGGATTGACAGTCCCCACACGGTCAGCGCCCCGGACAGGCCCCACAGGATGATCGAGAAGCTGACCAAGTTGACGACGTTGGACAGCAGCCCCAGGCCAAGGGACAGCGTTCCCTCGACGAAGGTCCGCATATCCTCTGCGATGCGCTGGTCCGGGTTGTCGGCCCCATCCATGCCGGCGGTCAGGCCCGTTACGGCGGGGGCGCGCGCGCTCACGCTCATGGTGTAGTAGGCGCGGTCGGACAGCCACTCCGTCAGCAGCCGGTCGGTCATCCAGCGGCGCCAGCGGATCTGCAGCACCTGGTTGAGATAAGTGCGGTAGATCGCAACCGGCACATAAAGCAGCAGGATCGGCACGAAGCCCGGCATGAACCCGGCAGGACCCGACCGATAGGTCAGCAGAAGCTCGAGAAAGCCGGCGAAGTCCTTCTCGGTCAGGGCGTTGACCAGCGCGGCGTTCCAGTAGTTCAGCACGACGTTCAAGCCGTTCATGATGAAGATCGCGGCGACGATGAACCCCAGCAGCAGCCACGCCTTCAGCCGTTCCTCCGACCGGAAGTAGGGCGCGGTCAGCCGCCAGGCATCGCGCAGCACGGAGCCGAGAGCGCGCATCAGGCGACGTCCTGCTTCGGCGCAGCCTGGCGTAGGCGAATCACGCCCTTTACGCCGAGCGGATCGACCGCTTGCCCCTTGCGGAGGATGTCGATTTGCCCATCCAGTGCCAGGCGGCTCGCGGCCTGGCGGACAGCGGACAGCAAGGAATGCCACTCCGGGCGCAGCGCGCGGGCGACTTCGCTAGGGCAGATCGACTTGCCGGGTCCACGGGCGGCGGTCAGCGCCAGGATCATGGCCTCGATGGCAGCGGTGGGCATGGGTTCGGTCATCCACGAACGCTGGCGCAGGCAGTGCCGGGCCGCAAGGTGTATCGGTCCAACATGGATAAGGTTTAAGACTTGCGAAGGGGTTGGGGAGGGTCAGCGGAACCGGGCGGCGCTGTTCGATCCACTCCCGCAGGAGACTGCCACGATCAAGGCCTAGACCTGGCCAACGACCACAAGACTCAAACCGCCTTGAAGAAGCTTGACCGGCCCTAATGGAAACTTCCCCGCCAAGACCGGCTCCGCTGACCAATTACGTCTATGCCCGGTTTGCAGAGGCATACGCCACTACCGGGCTCCGCCTGCATAAGCAGCTAACTGTAGCGGTTGCTAAGGAAATATCGTCATTGCGATCCGGATTTGCAGCGTGGTACTCTAAAAGCCGCCCAGGCCGACGTCTCCGCCTTCAATTGCCACACCGAACCTGGCTCGCAATGACCAGTGAAGATTTAGATGCGCAGGCAAGAACCTAGAGAAGTGGATATTACTTGATTTTAGCTTCCTTGAACGGCACATGCTTGCGGGCGACCGGGTCATACTTCTTCAGTTCCAGCTTGCCGGTTGTCGTGCGGGCGTTCTTCTTGGTAACATAGAAGTATCCAGTGTCCGCAGTGGACACCAACCTGATCTGCACGGTGTTGTTCTTGGCCACGGCCCTATTCCCAGTGATACGCGCCCAATCGGGGCACAGAGGTGCTGTGCGCCCGGCAGGGCACAGCGAAGAGCCGGAACATGCTCACGTGCGGCCCGGCGGTCAAGCCCGGCCTGCTGTTGCGCCCCGGCCTGCTACTGCGCCGACGTTTGAGCCGGGGTCTGCAAGGCGCCGCCAGCCGGCGGCGTGATCCGTGCCGCGGCATAGGCGGCTGGATGCGTCAGCAGGTAGCGCGCCGCGATAAGATCGGCATCATGGCCCTCGCTAGCCGGGCAGGCGCTGCGCAGGTCGAGGACGGCAGCAGTCGTCAGCGGCACGCGGGCGAGGCGGTGCCGCTCCAGGGCGGATTGCAGTCGCTGCGTGCCGCGCTCCAGGCTGGCCAGTTGCTGCGCCACCTGGTCCTCCTCCAAGCTAGTGCAGACCTGCGGCAGCACGCCCAGGCCCTGGATCGGCCAGCCCCACGGCGCCAGCACCCGGCTCCAGGTGACGAACAGCTCGCCGCCGTCCGGCAACGTCGCAATGGTCTGTACCAGGCCTTTTCCCAACGTCGAACTGCCGACGACAATCGCACGGCCCTGGTCCGCCAAGGCCGCCGTCAGGATTTCGGCGGCGCTGGCGGACCGGCCGTCCACCATCACGATGACGGGTACGCCCTCGGTGACATCGCCGGACGTCGCAATCCAATGATGCGATGCGTTGGGGTTGCGCCCCTGCGTGACCGCGATCACCCCGGCGTCGAGCAGCAGGTCGGCCGCCGCGACCGCCGGGCGCAACAGGCCGCCGCGGTTGCCGCGCAGGTCCAGCACCAGCCCGCGCGGGCGCCGGGCGGGCAGCAGGGCGTGGAAGGCGGTTTCCAGCTCACGGCCGACGCGCTGGGCGGTGTCGGCGCTGAAGCCGGCAATGCGCAGCGTCAGCACGGCCCCGGCACGCTGGGCAAATACGGTTTCGGGCGGCGTCACGGCACGCTCGACCTCAACCGTACGGAGCCGGCCTCCGCGCCCGCGCACCGTCAGGGAGACGGCCGTGCCCTCCATGCCGTCCAGCCACCCCATGACGGTGTCCACCGACTCCCTCCGCGTGGGCTGGCCGTCCACGGCCACCAAGCGGTCGCCGGCGACGATCCCCGCCCCGCCAGCGGGACCATACGTGTTCACGTCCTGCACCACCAGGACCGCACCACGGCGCGCGACCTGCAGGCCGGCCCCGGCCTCCCCTGACCGCCGGGACCGGTCCGCGTCCGCCGGCTCGGGCGCGACGTAGCGGGAGTAGGGGTCCAGGTGGTTGAAGATCTCGTCGAAGAACGCGCTGATCAGCCCCTGCGTGCCGGCCTGCCGCAGGGCTGGCGAGGCGGCCCAGGCGGCGGCGAACACATCCGCGGCGGCGGCGGCCCAGGCCTCCGGCGTCGGCACCGGCGGCGCCCCACGCTGGAACACCACCTTGCCGCCGACGTTCAGCATGATCCCGCCGTCCCGCAGTTCGACCGTGAGCGCCGTGTCGGTCGCCGTCACGCCGTTCAGGCCCCAGACGGTCAACTGCGGGATCGTGACGGCCTCAATGGTCCGCGGCGCCGTGAAGGCCAGGGCAGCGGCGAACACCGAGGCCGCCAGTTCAGAGTTGAACCCTTTACTCGCCGGCTGCGCCCAGCCCGGCGATGTGGATAGCAGTCCGAGGATGAGGAGCGCCCATCTCATCGTCGTCCGGACCGGCGGCCGCCCACACGACGGACCGGTCCCTGCACAACTCCATCATCCACGGCTGGCCGGGCGTGGGAGACCATCTGGAACAGCAGCCCTCCGGTGACCGGCGTCGCCTCGGCCAACCGGACCTCCACGTCCTGCGCCAAGTGGTAGGTCATGCGCGTGCGGCGGCCGGACAGCGACTGCGTCGCTTCCTCATACAGCCAGTAGTCGTCCGGTAGCGCCGACATCGGCACCAGGCCGCTGGCGCCGGACTCTGCCAGGGTGACGAACAGGCCGAAACGCTGCACGCCGGAGATGCGGGCGGCAAAGGTCGATCCTACCTTGTCCGCCATGTAGGCGGCGAGGTAGCGGTCGATCGCCTCGCGCTCCGCCAGCGCGGCGCGGCGCTCGGTGCCGCTGATGTGCTCGGCGGTGTCCGGCAGGCCCGGCATCTCCTCCGGCGCCAGGCCGCCCAGGCCCAGCTTCAAGCCGGTGATCAGCGCGCGGTGCACCAGCAGGTCGGAGTAGCGGCGGATCGGGCTGGTGAAGTGGGCATACCGCGGCAGGCTCAGCCCAAAGTGGCCGATGTTGTCGGGGCTGTAGGCCGCCTGCGACTGGCTGCGCAGGATAACCTCGTTGACCAGCGGCGCCTGCTCGGTCCCGGCGACCTTCTGCAGCACCCGGTCCAGGTCGCGCGGGTGCAGGTCGTTGCCGGGCACAAGGCTGATCCCCAACCCGTGCAGGAAGCTCCGCAGCGTCTCCAGCTTCTCCTCGGAGGGCGGGGCGTGGATGCGGTACATGCAGGGCTGGCGCAGCCGCTCCAGCTCCTCCGCCGCGGCCACGTTGGCCAGCACCATGAACTCCTCGATCACCTTGTGGCTATCGAGCCGGGGCCGGGGGGCTATCTGCACCACCTTGCCGTCCTCCAGCACCACCTTGCGCTCGGGCAGGTCGAGGTCGAGCGTGCCGCGGGCCTGGCGGGCGCCGAGCAGCGCGCGGAAGGCGGCATACAACGGCGCGATCACGCCGGGCAGGCCGAGGTCGTCGCCCGTGTCGGCGGCATCCTGCACCTGGGTGTAGGTCAGCCGGGCGGCGCTGCGCATCAGGCCGCGGCCAAAGCGATGCCGGGTCTTCCGCCCGGAGCCGTCCACGTGCATCTCGACGAACAGGCAGCCGCGGTCCTCGTGCGGGCGCAGGCTGCACCAGCCGTTGGACAGCTTCTCCGGCAGCATCGGCACGACGCGGTCGGGGAAGTACACGCTGTTGCCGCGGGTCCGCGCCGCCTGGTCCAGCGGCGCGCCGGGCCGGACGTAGTGTGCCACGTCGGCGATGGCGACGATCAGGCGGAAGCCGGCGCCGTCCGGCTCGGCAAACACGGCGTCGTCGAAGTCGCGGGCGTCCTCGCCGTCGATGGTGATCAGCGGCGTGGCGCGTAGGTCCTCCCGCTTGCCCAGCGGCACCGCGCGGGCACGGGCGGCGGCGGCTAGCGCCTCCTCGGAGAACTCCTGCGGGATGCCGTGCGCGTGGATGCAGATCAGGCTGACGGCGCGGGCGTCGCCCATGCGGCCCAGTCGCTCGACGATGCGCGCCGGCTTCAAGCCATAACTCGCGGCGGGCAGCGGTTCGGCGACCACGATCTCGTCGGTCTCGGCGCCGCCGTCCTCGCCGGGGGGGATGTGCCACTCCGCCTTGGCCCGGCGGTCGGTTGGCACCAGCCGGCCCGGCGCGCGGAACACGCCCAGAATACGGCCGGGCTCGTCGGACAGCCGCTTGAGGGTGCGGCCCTCCCACTTGCCGTTGCCGATCGGGTTGATGCGAGCCAGCACGCGCTCGCCAGGCGCCAGGGCAGGCTGGCCACGGCGCTCGGGCGCCATCAGCACCATCGGCGGCGGACCCTCGCCGGTCCAATCGACCGGCCGCGCCACGGCGTCGCCGTCCGGATCGGTCCCGGTCACCCGCACGACCATGGCGTCCGGCAGGCGGCCGGGCGGGGTGAAGCGGCGGTGTCCTGCTGGTGCGATGGCGCCCTCCTTGGCGAGATCAGACAATAATGCCCGCAATGGTCCCCGCAGTTCGGGGCCGATGCCGAACTCCCTCGAAACCTCGCGCTTTCCAACGCGGCCGTTGGCTCCCTGGATAAAGCGCCGCACGGCATCGCGGCTTGGTAGGCCCGGCGCGTCGTGGCGGCGGGCCACCCTACGCTGCCGACGCCTTGGCGGCCTTCGGGGCGGCGCGTGGAGCCTTGGCCGGGCCGGCCGTCGGCGCGGCCTGCTTCGATGCTGCCGTCCTGGATGCCGACTTCGCAGCGGCTGCCTTTTTGGCTGCAGGCTTCTTCGCCCCAGCTTTCTTCACTGCGACCTTCTTCGCTGCAGGCGCCTCGCCGTCCACTGCCAACGTAGCCTTGGCCTTCTTTGCCGGCGGCGCCTTCTTCACCTTCTGACCTGGCTTGGCCTTGAGCACCTTGCCCTTCTCGGCCAGCAGCGCGACCACGTCGTCGAGGGTCACGTCGGCCATCATCACGTCCCGCGGCAGGTTGGCGACGCGCTGGCCATGCTGGGCATAGGCGCCGAAGCGACCCTTGCGGACCGTCACCGGCTCCGCATCGGCGGGATGCGACCCCATCGATCGCACGTTGTCCAGCTTCTTCGCCAACACCTCCACGGCGCGGTTCAACCCGACCGCCAGCACATCGTCATCAGCATCCAGCGAGCCGTAGATGGCGCCCATCTTCACGTAAGGACCGAAGCGCCCGATCCCGGCCTCGATCACCTCCTTGCGCTCCGGATGCACGCCGACGATCCGCGGCAGCGACAGCAGGCCAAGCGCCTGATCCAGGGTCAGCCCGTCGCCCTCGACGCCCTTGGGCAGCGAGGTGCGGCGCGGCTTATACTTCTTGTTCTCCGGGTCAGCCTCGCCCTGCTGCACGTAAAGCCCGTATGGCCCACGGCGCACCGTGATGGGTTCGCCGGTCCCGGGATGGTGGCCCAGGTCGCGCTTGCCCTCACGCAGCGTCTCGCTGCCGTCCTCCCCGGCGTCGATGGCGAGGCGGCGGGTGTACTTGCACTCCGGGTAATTGGCGCAGCCGATGAAGCTGCCGTGCTTCCCCAGCCGCAGGCCAAGCCGGCCCTCATGGCACGCCGGGCACAGCCGCGGGTCGGCGCCGTCCTCCCGGATCGGGAAGAAGTGCTCGCCGAGATCCTGGTCCAGCGCGTCGATGACGTCGCTAATTTTGAGGTCACGGGTCTGCTCGACGGCGCGGGAGAAGTGGTCCCAGAATGCCTGCATCACCGCGCGCCAATCGGCCCGGCCGCCGGAGATGTCGTCGAGCTGCTCCTCCAGCGACGCGGTGAAGTTGCTGTCCACGTAACGCTCGAAGAAGCTGGTCAGGAACGCCGTCACCAGCCGACCGCGGTCCTCGGGCACGAACCGCTTGTTCTCCATCCGCACGTAGTTGCGGTCGCGCAGCACCGTCAGGATCGAGGCGTAGGTGGACGGCCGGCCAATGCCCAGCTCCTCCATGCGCTTCACCAGGCTGGCCTCCGAGTAGCGCGGCGGCGGCTGGGTAAAGTGCTGGTCCGCCGCGACCGTGCCAAGCTGCAGAGGATCCTGCTCCTTCATGGGCGGCAGCATCCGGCTTTCGTCGGCGGCGGCCGTGCCCTCCGGCGCGTCGTCCACATCCTCCCGGTACAGCTTCAAGTAGCCGTCGAACGCCACGATGGAGCCGTTGGCGCGCAACCGCGTCCGGGCGCCCTGGATATCCACGGCCACCTGGTCCAACTCCGCCGACTGCATCTGCGAGGCGACGGCGCGCTTCCAGATCAGCTCGTACAGCCGCTGCTGCTCCGGGTTCAGGTAGCGGGCGACGCTTTCCGGCGTGCGCTCCACCAGGGTAGGGCGGACTGCCTCGTGCGCCTCCTGGGCATTCTTGGCCTTGCTGATGTACTCGCGCGGCGCGGCCGGAACATAGGTGTGGCCATACGTTTCGCCGACATGCTCGCGGATGGCCATCATCGCCTCCTTGGCCATCTGCACGCCGTCGGTCCGCATGTAGGTGATCAGCCCCGTCGTCTCGCCGTCCAGCTCCACGCCCTCATAGAGCTGCTGGGCGCAGCGCATGGTGGCCTGCGCGCCCATGCCGAGCTTGCGGCTGGCCTCCTGCTGCAGGGTGCTGGTGGTGAACGGCGCGGGCGGGTGGCGCTTGACCCGCTTGCGCTCGACGGTGGCGACGGTGAACGCATCGGCCTGCACGGCGGCCTGGGCGCGGTGGGCCAGGTCCGCGGCATTCAGGTCGAACTGGTCCAGCCGCTTGCCGTCCAGGTGGGTCAGGCGGGCGGTGAACGGCGCGCCGGCCGGAGTGCGGAAGTGCGCCTCGACCGTCCAGTGTTCGCGCGGCTTGAACACCTCGATCTCGGCTTCGCGCTCGCACACCATGCGCAGCGCCACCGATTGCACGCGGCCGGCGCTGCGACTGCCGGGCAGCTTGCGCCACAGGACGGGGGACAAGGTGAAACCCACAAGGTAGTCCAGCGCACGCCGGGCCAGGTAGGCCTCGATCAGCGGCTGGTCCAGCTCACGGGGATGGGCGATGGCGAACTGGACGGCGGACTTGGTGACTTCGTTGAAGGTGATGCGGTGGACGTGGACGCCGCGCAGGGCCTTCTTCTCATCCAGCATGGCGCGGACATGCCAGCTTATCGCCTCACCCTCGCGGTCGGGGTCGGTCGCTAAATAGAGCGTGTCCGCACCTTTCAACGCCTTGGCGATGGCGGCGACTTGCTTGTTGCCGCGCTCATCGGCGGCCCAGTCCATGGCGAATCCCTCCTCCGGCCGTACGCTGCCGTCCTTGGGCGGTAGGTCGCGCACATGGCCGAAGCTGGCGAGCACGGTATAACCGTCGCCAAGGTACTTGTTGATTGTCTTGGCCTTAGCGGGTGATTCGACGACGACAACGTCAGTCATGAGGTCCTTTACGGGGCACAAGTCGGGTAGGCCGCCGCTAATCGATCAGGGCTACCTGGTTGCCCGGCAACATTTGGATGCGATGGCTCAGTTCCAAGGCCATCAGGGCGCCCTGCACCGCGTGGACCGACAACTGGCAGCGCCGCACCAAGTCGTCAACCAGCGTGGGCGAGGGACTCAGCAGCGGCACAACCTGCGCGACGATGGCGGCGAGGTCCAGTTCCGGGCCGTCATACCGTTCCAGCCCGTCAGCGAAGCCAAGCGGCAGCGGCAGCGATGCGGACTCGATGGATGGCGGCAGGTGCGCGGTCACGTCCGCGGCGCTCTCCGTCAGGTGCGCCCCGTCGCGCAGCAGCCCATTCGAGCCGCGGCAACGCGGGTCCAACGGCGAACCCGGCACGGCGAACACCGCACGGCCCTCGTCCAAGGCGATCTGCGCCGTGATCAGGCTGCCCGAGCGCGGCGCGGCCTCGATCACCACGACGCCCAACGCCAGCCCGGCGATCACCCGGTTGCGCCGCGGGAAGTGCCGGGCCTGCGGGGCCGTGCCCATCGGCGCCTCCGCCACCACGGCCCCGCCCTCGGCGATCCGGCGCTGCAGGGCGGCGTTCTCCGGCGGATAGGCGACATCGACGCCGCCCGCCACTGCGGCCACGGTCTGCCCGGTCCGCAACGCCCCCTCATGCGCCGCCGCATCGATGCCGCGCGCCAGGCCGGACACCACGACCAGCCCGGCCAGCGCTAGGTCGGCCGCAAGAAGCTCCGCCATGCGCTGGCCATTGATGGAGGCGTTGCGCGCGCCCACCACCGCCACGGCCCGTCGCCCGAGCAGTGCCACGTTGCCCAGGACGGACAGCAGCGGCGGGGCGATGTCGAACTGTGCGAGGGCGGCCGGGTAGTCCGGCCCGTCTAGAAAGATCATGCGGCCTCCCAGCTTCGCCAGCGCCGCCGTCTCGCGCTTGGCGGCGGATACGGACGGGACTGCCGGCGCCGCCGCCTTGCCGCCGGCGCGGGTCAGGCCGGGTAAGGGCATCGATGGCCTCGGCGGCAGTGGCAAAGCGGCGCAGCAGGCGGCGATAGGTGACGGGTCCGACGCCATCGGTGCGGGCCAGGCGCAGGCGGTCGATCGTCTCCGCCGGGGTCAACGGGATTGGCCGATGCGCGGCTCGGTTCCGGCCAGCAAGCGCCGGATGTTGCCCTCATGGCGCACGAACACAACGGCTGACACTGCGGCAATAGCCAGGGCTGGGGCGGTGCCGTCCCATGCCAGCGTCAGCACTGGTGCGAGAAGGAAAGCGATCAACGAACTGGCCGAGGACATCCGCGTCAGCCGTGCGGCCAGCAGCCACGCCGCGCAACAGGCGACGCCAACAGGCCACGCGATGCCAAAAATCACTCCCAGTCCGGTTGCCACCCCTTTGCCGCCCTGGCCGCGCATCCAGATTGACGTGCAATGGCCCACGACCGCCGCAACGCCGGCCAGCAGCCCGGCCGTGGCACCGACCCAATGCGCCACCACCAGCACCGCAACGGCGCCCTTGCCGCCATCAAGCAGCAGCGTCAGCGCCGCGATGTCCTTGCGGCCGGTCCGCAGCACGTTGGTCGCACCGATGTTGCCAGAGCCGATCGCGCGGATGTCGCCCAGCCCGGCCATGCGGCTGAGCAGGAAGCCGAACGGCACGGACCCCACAAGGTAGCCGCCCAGCAGCGATAGAAGCGCAATCACCCGAACACCCGCCGGCCGGCCTTCCAGGTGCCGACGACCCGGCCCTCCAGCGCCCGCCCATCGAACGGCGTGTTCGGCGCCTTGCCCGGCAGCAGCCCGGCCTCGACCTTCCAGATGCGTTCCAGGTCGAACAGGCACAGGTCGGCCGTCGCGCCCTTCGCCAGCCGTCCCGCCGCGGCGCCCAGCAGCCGTGCCGGCCGGGCCGTCATCAGGTCCAGCGCCTGCATCAGCGGCAGCCCGTTGCCGTGCACCTGCGCCAGCGTCACCCCCAGCAAGGTCGCCAGCCCAGCGCCGCCCGGCGTCGCCAGCGCGAACGGCAAACGCTTGTCGTCGGTGTCGCGCGGCTGGTGGTCGGAGGCGATGGCGTCGATGGTGCCATCCGCCAGGGCCGCGCAAACCGCAACCCGGTCCGACTCAGGCCGCAGCGGCGGCGACAGCTTGGCATAGGTGCGGAAGTCGCCGATGGCCGTCTCGTTCAGGTCGAAATACGGCGGCGCAGTGTCGCACGTCACGTTCAGCCCGGCGTGCTTGGCCCGGCGGATCAGCTCCAGCGCCTCCGCGGTCGAGACATGGGCAAAGTGCAGCGCGCCGCCAGTCAGCTCCGCCAGGCGGATGTCGCGGGCGACCAGGATCGCCTCCGCGGCGGCCGGGATGCCGGGCAGGCCCAGGCGGGTGGCCAGCTCGCCCTCCGTCGCCGTGCCGCCTTGCGCCAGGGCGGGGTCCTCGGGGTGCTGCACCACCAGCGCGCCGAAGCCGCGGGCGTAGGACAGCGCCATCCGCATCATCCGGGCATCGCCGACCGCGCGCTGGCCATCGGTGAAGGCGACGGCGCCGGCCTCCCGCAGCAGCCCGATCTCGGCCATCTCCTCGCCGCGGCAGCCGCGGGTGACGGCGGCATAGGGCAGGATGGTCAGGCTGCCGGTCTCCTCGCCGCGGGCACGCAGCAGGCGGACCAGCGCCGGGTCGTCGATGGCGGGCAGGCTGTCGGGCAGGGCCGCCAGGGTGGTGATGCCGCTGGACGCGGCAGCGATGGCGGCGGAGGCGACGGTCTCGCGGTATTCATAGCCGGGTTCGCCCAGGGCGGCGCGCATGTCCACAAGGCCGGGGCACAGAATGGCGCCGTCGCAGTCGATCGCCATCGCGCCGTCGGGCCGTCCCAGGCCGGGGCCGAAGTCGGCGATGATGCCGCCGCGCACCAGCAGGTCGCCGTGCTGGTCCAGGCGGGCGGCCGGATCGATCAGGCGTGCGCCGAGGAACAAGACGTCTGCAAACAGCACGTCAAGCATTACGGCGGCCACCGCGGGACAGCACGTCCAGCACGGCCATACGGACGGCCACGCCCATCTCGACCTGCTCGCCGATGACGCTGTGCACGGGGTCGTCGGCGACGGCGCTGTCGATCTCCACGCCGCGGTTCATCGGCCCCGGGTGCATCACCAGCACGTCCGGCTTGGCGCGGGCGAGCTTGGCCGCGTCCAGGCCGAAGAAGCGGAAATACTCGCGGGCGCTGGGCACGAGGCCGCGCGACATGCGCTCCTTCTGCAGGCGGAGCATCATCACGACATCGACGCCGTCCAGCCCTGCGTCCATGTCGTGGAACACCTCCACCCCCAGCGCCTCCGCCGCCGCCGGGATCAGCGTCGGCGGTCCCACCACGCGCACCCGGCTGCCCATCGCGCTCAGCAGGTGGATGTTGGACCGCGCCACCCGGCTGTGCAGCACGTCGCCACAGATCGCCACCTGCAACCCCTCCAGCGTGCCCCGGCGGCGGCGCAGCGTCAGCGCGTCCAGCAGCGCCTGCGTCGGATGCTCGTGCGTGCCGTCCCCGGCGTTGATGACCGCCGACGACACCTTCTGCGCCAGCAGGTTCGGCGCGCCCGACTGGTCGTGCCGCACCACCAGCAAGTCGCACCGCATGGCGTTCAGCGTGGAGGCGGTGTCGAGCAGCGTCTCGCCCTTGTTCACGCTGCTGGTCGAGACCGACATGTTGATCACGTCGGCGCCCAGCCGCTTGCCCGCCAGCTCGAAGCTGGTGCGGGTGCGGGTGCTGTCCTCATAGAACAGGTTGATCAGGGTCCGCCCGCGCAGCAGGTCACGCTGCGTCTTGCCGGATCGGTTGAGCAGCACATAGCTCTCGGCCAGGTCGAGCAGGGTGGCGATCTCCGGCGGGTGCAGCCCTTCGATCGCCAGCAGGTGGCGGTGCGGATAGTACATCAGGCCGCGGCGGCCGGCATCGCCGCAGCCTGGGCGATGCGGGACAGCGCCTCGTCGCGTCCCAGAGCAGCGAGCGTCAGGTCAATCGGCGGGCTGGTTGTGCTGCCGGTCAGCGCGGCACGCAGCGGTTGCGCGACTTGGCCGAGCTTGCGGCCAACCTGTTCGGCATAGCTCCGCAGCGCCGCGTCCAGCGCCGGAGCTGTGAAGTCGGTCGCGGCGAGGGCGCCGGCCAATTGCGGCAGGACGTTCTTTGCATCCGGGGTCAGTTGCACCAGGGCCTTCGCCTCGAACACCAACGGCAGCGGACGCACGAGGAACGCAGCATTTTCAGTTAGTTCCACCAATGTTTTCGCCCGCTCTTTCAGGCTTGGCATCAGGATGCGAATACGTGCGGCCGCCGCGTCGTCCACCTGCACGCCCTGTTCAGCTAGGCGTTCGGCGACATCCCGGGTCAAGCGGTCGTCATCGGCACGGCGCATCCAGATGCCATTGAGGTTCAGCAGCTTGGCCTGGTCCAACCGCGCGGCGGACTTGCCGACCCCATCGAGGTCGAACAGCCGGATGGCTTCCTCCCGGTCCAGCACCTCCATGTCGCCATGCCCCCAGCCGAGCCGGAGCAATTGGTTGCACATCGCCTCCGGCAAGAAGCCCGCCTGCTGGTATTCCAGCACGCTGACCGCGCCGTGCCGTTTGGACAGCTTCGCGCCGTCGGCCCCATGGATCAGCGGCAGGTGGGCGAACCGGGGCAGCTCCCAGCCCATAGCCTGATACACCTGGATTTGCCGAAAGGTGTTGGTCAAGTGGTCGTCGCCGCGGATGACGTGGGTAATGCCCATGTCGTGGTCGTCCACCACGACGGCGTGCAGATAGGTCGGCACGCCGTCACTACGCAGGATGATCATGTCGTCCAGCTCGGCGTTGGCGACGCGGACGGTGCCCTGCACCAAGTCGTCCACGACGGTCTCCCCCTGTTGCGGAGCCTTTAAGCGCACGACGGGCTTCACGCCGGGCGGCGCCTCAGCCGGGTCGCGGTCCCGCCAGCGGCCGTCATAGCGCGGCGGGCGGCCCTCGGCGGCGGCGCGTTCCCGCATCTCACGCAACTCGTCCGGGGTGGTAAAGCACAGATAGGCATGACCGGACGCCAACATGGCCTGTGCAACCTCGGCGTGGCGGGCCTGCCGGGTGGACTGAAACACCGGCGGCTCGTCCGGCTGGATGTCCAGCCAGGCGAGCGCGTCCAGGATTACCTGGGTATTGGCGGCGGTGCTGCGCTCGCGGTCGGTGTCCTCGATGCGCAGCAAAAAATCCCCTCCATGGTGCCTGCTGAACAGCAGGTTGAACAGCGCCGCCCGGGCGCCGCCGATATGGAGCTGTCCGGTCGGGCTCGGGGCAAAGCGGGTGCGGACCCTCCGGACGCCGAGGGACTGCGCTGGCATGTCGTCTTGCATGGCACAATTCATAACATGCCCGGCGATGACGTGGGAGGTGCCGCCGTCGTAGCCTGCCGCCGGAGGGTACGGTGCGACGGTCGATTGCAGCCTTGGGCGCCTGGGCTGCGGCGCATCGTCCGGTGCGGCTTGCCGCTGCCTTCGACGCTTGGATCGACGCCGAGCACGGCCGCTTCATGCCCTGGCTGGCGGTCGCGATGATTGCGGGGGCGGCCAGCTACTTCGGCCTGCGGGCCGAGCCGGCGGCGTGGACGGGCGGCGCCACGGTGCTGCTGGCGGCGCTGTCCACCGCGGCAATTTGGCGTTTCCGGGTTCCGCGCGCCGTGGCCATGGCGGCGTTGGCCGGCGCGATCGGGTTCCTGTCCGCCCAGGCGCAGACCCGGCGCGCCCTGCCCATCGACACCCTGCCGGTCAAGGCGGCGCTTCTCACCGGAACCGTCCGTGCGGTGGACGCGCTGCCGGAGGGGCGCCGCGTGTTGCTGGCCGGCGTGCAGACCGGTCCGGCGCGGCCGGCACTCGCCCGGCTGGTGCGCGTCCGCCTGCGCCGCGGCGACCTGACAGACTTGGCCGCTGGCGACCGCGTCCAGCTTCGGTCGCTGATCCGCCCGCCCGCGCCGCCGGCCTATCCCGGCGGATGGGACCTGCAACGGGATGCGTTCTTCTCTGGCCTGGGCGCGTCCGGCTTCGCATTGAACCCGGCAGTGGTGCTGGAGCACGCGGAGCCAGCCGGCGCGGCAGCCTGGTTGCAGGGTCTCCGCGACGGCATCGCGCGCCGGGTCATCCTTGGTTTGCCGGGACCCGACGGCGCCGTGGCCGCAACAGTGCTGACCGGCACCGGCACTGCCATACCGCCAGCCGACCGGGCGGCCTTCCGCGACTCCGGCCTGGCGCACCTGCTAGCCGTGGCCGGACTGCACATCGGCATCGTGATGGGCCTGGTAATGGGCGCCACCCGGCTGATCCTGGCCGCCAACGAGCGGACGGCGCTGCACTGGCCGAGCAAGGCCATTGCGGGCGGCATGGCCCTGGCGGTCGGCGGCGGTTACCTGTTGCTGACGGGCGCGCACGTGCCGATCATCCGCAGCTTTGCGATGGCGTGCCTGGTCACGCTGGGGCTCATGCTGGGGCGGCGGTCGCTGTCGCTGCGCGGCCTTAGCCTGGCGGCTGCGGCAATCGTGCTGATCGCGCCCAACGAGGTCGCCGGCGTCAGCTTCCAGATGAGCTTCGCCGCCGTGCTGGCCCTGATTGCCGGATATGAGGCGATGCGCCCGGTGCTGGCCCGGCTGCACGGCAACGGCATCGGGCGGCGTACGCTGCACCACCTGACGCTGCTGGCGTTGACGAGCCTGCTGGCCGGGACGGCGTCGGCGCCGTTTGCCGCCTACCACTTCGGGCACTTCCAGCTCTATTTCATCGTCGCGAATCTGGCGGCGGTGCCGATCACCGCGTTCCTAGTCATGCCAGCCGGGCTGGCCACGCTGGCGTTGATGCCGCTCGGGCTGGAGCAACTGGCCCTGGCGCCGATGGGATGGGGCATCGACGCCATCCTGTGGATCGCCCGCACCGTGTCCGGCTGGCCGGACGCAACGCTTGCCGTCCCGGCCATGCCGGCATGGGGACTGCTTGTGGTCGGCGCCGGGCTGGCCTGGCTGGGGCTGTGGCGGAGCCGGATACGCCTCGCTGGGGCGGCTGTGATGGTAGCGGGACTGCTGTCGTGCCTAACCGTGCGGCCGCCTGATGTGCTGGTCTCAAGCGATGCCCGGCTGATCGCCTTCCGCGACGGCGGTTATTGGCTGCAGTCCCGGTCCGGCGCGTCCGGCTTCGTCCGCGACGCATGGCGGGACCACCTCGCCGCTGGCCCATTGCAGGCTCTGCAGGAGGGACATCCCGCCGACTGCACCGCGTCCGCCTGCCGGATCGGTCCCGCCGGCCTGATGGTGTTGCGGGATGCTGCGCGCGTTACCGACTGCACCGGCATACGGCTGCTGGTCTCGGCCGAGCCTGCCCGCCGGGAGTGCCCGTCCGACGTGCCCTACATCGACCGGTTCAGCGTTTGGCGGAACGGCGCGCATGCGGCTTGGCTGATGCCCGGCGGTCTGCGGATCATGTCGGACCGGGCCTACCGCGGCGAGCGGCCCTGGGTGCCGCCCCCGCCGCAGCCGCACCGCTCTGCGCCCAACCTGCCCATGGCCGCCGCGGAGGAGATACCTGCGGCCCTGACCAACTGACCGGCTCAGAACTTCCGCAGCAGGGCGACCAGGCGGCCCTGCACCTTAACGCGGTCCGCCGGAAAGATGCGGATCTCATGCCGCTTGTTCGCCGGCTCTAGCGCGACCGAGTGCCCACGCCGCCGCAGACGCTTCAGGGTGACTTCGGCGTCGTCGATCAGGGCAACGATGATCTGCCCGTTATCGGCCGACTCGCCCCGGCGGATGATCACGGTGTCGCCGTCCAGGATGCCAGCCTCGATCATCGAGTCGCCGGCGACCTCAAGGGCGTAGTGCTCGCCATTGCCCAGCAAGGCTACAGGCACCTCGATCTGCGCGCCGCTATCGCGCAAGGCTTCAATGGGCAAGCCGGCCGCGATCCGGCCATAGAGCGGCAGTTGCACCGCACCAGCCTCATTGGCCGACCGCACGCCGGGCAGCCGGCCGGAGAAGTCGCCGCGGATGACGTTCGGTGCGAAGGCTGGGGCCTCCGCCTCGACGGCAACCTCCACCTCGCGCCCGGCCTCGACCTCGCGCCCGACCTCGTTCGGCAGCCGCACCACCTCCAACGCACGGGCGCGATGATGGCGCCGTCGCAGGAAGCCGCGCTCCTCCAGCGCGGAGATCAGGCGATGGATGCCCGACTTGGACCGGAGCTGCAGGGCTTCCTTCATCTCCTCGAAGCTTGGGGAGAAGCCGGTGGCCTTCAGGTGCTTGTCGATAAAGGTCAGCAACTCGTGCTGCTTGCGCGTCAACATGGCAAAGCTCTCTCGCGTGCCCGGCTGGATGCGGCCGGAGAATCGGGGCGTGCGGAACAAATAGACAACTACGGCTGTTCTATATTGGTTCGCCAGATCGCGTCAACAGCCGCGCCAGCAGGCGCACCCCTTTCCACGCCAGGGTCTCACACGCCGAGAAGGTCCAGCCGGATGACAGGCACGAACGCGCCCGCAAGGAGGGCGGGAGCGTGCGGCGGCCGGACGACCAAGCCATCGGCCTGCGCTAGCAGCCAAAGCAGCGACGAGTCCTGCCGGGTGAACGGCGTCGCCTGCGGCTGCCCATCTGGCCCGGCGGCGATGCTGGACCGCAAGTGGTCCTGCCGCTGGTCATTGGGTCCCACCGCCGCCCCGAGCGCCATCATAGTGGACGGCGGCGCATCGCCTGGCAGGCCGGACAGCCGGGCCAGTGCGGGCAACAGGAACAGCACCGCGCATACCAGCGCTGAAACCGGGTTGCCCGGCAGTCCCAGGACCGGGACACCCTTGAGCATGCCGAACAGCAATGGCTTGCCGGGCCGCATGGCGATGCGCCAGAAATCGAGGACGAATCCATGCTCTCCCAGGCCGCTCTGCACCAAATCATAATCGCCGACGCTCGCCCCGCCGGTCGTGACGAGCAGGTCCACCCCGCCTAACGCCCCCACCGCCTCGGCCACGGCGGCGCGCGTGTCGCGGGCGATCGGCAGCACCAGCGGGTCGCCGCCGCCGCTGCGCACCAACGCCGCCAAGGCATGCGCGTTCGAGCTGACGATGCCCCCGGCCTTCAGCGGGTCGCCCGGCATGGCGATCTCATCACCCGTCGCCAGGATGGCTACCCGGGGCCGCCGGTGCACCGCAAGCCAAGGGTGGTTCGCCGCAGCCGCCAACCCGATGCCGCGCGCGCCCAGGCGCACGCCGGCGGGCAGCAACTCGTCGCCGATCCGGAAATCCTGCCCTGCACGGCGTATGTGGCGCCCGGCCTGCGCCTGCGCCTGCGTATCGAGCCGCATGGTGTCGCCCTCGGCAGCAACATCCTCCTGCGCGACGACGCAATCGGCCCCGGCCGGGACCGCGCTGCCGGTAAACAGCCGAACAGCCTGCCCGGCGCTAACCTCGCCCAGCAGCGGCCGGCCGGCCGGCGCTTCGCCGATCACATGCAGCACCGCTCCCACCGCGCCATCGGCGGCACGCAAGGCGTACCCGTCCATGGCGGACACATCCGTTGGCGGCTGGGTCAGGCGTGCGGCGACCGGCGCTGCAGTCACCCGGCCCCAAGCCTCGGCCAGCGCCACCATCTCCGCCTGGGTGGGACAGAGCGGGGCGATGATGCGGGTGCGTGCCTCATCGACTGACAGCATGGGAACCGAAAGCACCGGGTCAGTCCTGCCGGAACTCGCCGGACTTGCCGCCGTCCTTGTGCACGACGCGCAGGCCATCGATCCTCATGCCGCGGTCAACCGCCTTGCACATGTCGTACACCGTCAGGGCGGCGACGCTTGCCGCGGTCAGCGCCTCCATCTCGACGCCGGTACGTCCGGTGGTGCGGACCGTCGCAGCGATCTCGATCCCGCACACCGCAGCAGCCTCCTCTAAATCGACGGTCACGGCCGAGATGGGCAGGGGATGGCACAGCGGTATCAAGTCCGCGGTGCGCTTGGCGGCCATGATCCCCGCCAGGCGCGCGACGCCGAGCACGTCCCCCTTCTTCGCCTGGCCGGACAAGACCAGCGCCAGCGTCTCCGGCCGCATCACCACGGTGACCCGTGCGGTGGCGCTCCGGTCGGTTTCCGGCTTTGCAGACACATCGACCATGACGGCGCGGCCCTGCCGGTCGAAGTGGGTCAGTGCCTCCGTCATTCCTGGCCCCCCAGCAGCGCCCGTGTTGCCGCCCCGACATCAGGATGCCGCAACAGGCTTTCCCCGACCAGGAAGCACGACGCCCCGGCCTCCGCCAGACGCAGCACATCGGCATGGGTGCGGATGCCGCTCTCGGCGATCAGGAAGCGGTCGGAGGGAACATGCGGCGCAAGCTCGGCTGTCGTCTCCAAATCGGTCCGCAAAGTCTTAAGATTGCGGTTGTTGATGCCGATCAGCTGTGTCTCTAGCCCTAGTGCGCGGTCGAGTTCCCCTCGGTTGTGCACCTCCGCGAGTACGTCCATGTCGAGCGCCCGCGCCAGCACCTCCAGCTCTCGCGCCTGCGTGTCCGTCAACGCCGCCAGGATCAGCAGGATGCAGTCGGCGCCCATCAGCCGGCTCTCGTAGATTTGCCAAGGGTCGAGCATGAAGTCCTTCCGCAGCACCGGCAGGGCGACGGCGGCACGCGCCACCCGCAGGTGCTCCGCATCCCCCTCGAAGTACGGCTTGTCCGTGAGAACGGACAGGCACGTTGCACCGGCGTCCGCATACGTCCGCGCCAATGCCTCCGGATCGAAGTCCGCCCGGATCACCCCGGCAGAGGGCGAGGCGCGCTTGATCTCGGCGATCAGGCCATAACGTCCCGCCCCGACCGCATGCTTCAGGGCATGGCCGAAGCCGCGGGTTGGATGCCGCCGAGCATCGATCCGCCCCGCCAGCGATGCAAGCGGCAACTCGGCCCGGCGGCGGTGCACCTCCGCCAGGGTGTCGGCGCAGATCTGGGCCAGCGCGTCGGGAAGGGCGGCGTCCATCATGCGCTCCGTTTGTTGCTAACCAGTTGCCCGGCGAAGCTTATCCAATGCAGCACGCGCATCTCCCGCATCAATCGAGCGGCCCGCCAAAGCGGCACCTCCCATCAAGTCATCAGCCCGCCCGGCGACGATCAGCCCGGCGGCAGCGTTCAGCACCACGGTGTCGCGGTAGGCGCCAGCGCGCCCCCCCAGCAACGCCTGCAACGCGCCTGCGTTTTCCAGGGCATCGCCGCCACTGATAGCTTCAAGCGGCGAGCGCGGCAGCCCTGCCTGCTCCGGCGTCACGATGAAGTCGCGGAAGGCTCCATCCTGCAGCTCGACGACCTGGTTGTCTCCGGCGACCGTCAATTCATCCAATCCCTGCCCATGCACCAGCCAGGCGCGCCGCGTGCCGAGTTGGTGCAGCGTCTCCGCCATGGGACGCAACCATCTGGGATCATACACTCCGGTCAGTTGACGATTGACTTGTGCGGGGTTTGCCAGTGGACCCAGCAAATTAAAGATCGTCCGTGTGCCCAGTTCCACCCGCGGCCCGGCGGCGTGGCGGAGCGCCGCATGGTGGCGAGGCGCGAACATGAACACGCAGCCGGCCTCCGCCAGCACCTGCGGCAGCCGCTCCAACGCCACATCGACGTTCACGCCCAGCGCGGCCAGCACGTCGGCGCCGCCTGCGCGGGACGACAGGGCGCGATTGCCGTGCTTCGCCACCGGCACGCCGCACCCGGCCAGGACGAAGGTGACGGCAGTGGAAACGTTCAACGTCCCGCCACCATCGCCGCCGGTGCCGCAGACATCCATGGCGTCGGATGGCGCGGCGACGGTCGCCATGCGCGACCGCATAGCCCGGACGGCGCCGGTCAGCTCGGCCACGGTTTCCCGGCGCAGCCGTAGCGCCATCAACAGGCCGGCGATCTGCGCTGGGGTGGCCTCGCCGGACATGATGATGCCGAACGCCGCCTCAGCCTCGTCCACGGACAGGGTCGCGCCATCGGCCAGGCGGGCCAGGACGGGCTTGAGGGTGGACACCTCAGCCCCCCAGCCTATGCGGCGCGGGCGGGAGCGTTAGCGCCGCGGGCGATGGCTAGGAAGTTGGCCAGGAGCGCATGGCCGTGCTCGGAGGCAATGCTCTCCGGATGGAACTGCACGCCGAACACCGGCAGTGCGGCGTGGCGCAGGCCCATGATGGCGCCGTCCTCGGTCCAGGCGGTCGGGACCAGGGTGTCCGGCAGCGTCGCAGCATCGACGATCAGGCTGTGGTAGCGCGTGGCCTGGAACGGGGTGGGTAGGCCCTCGAAGACGTTGGTGCCGTTGTGGCGCACCGCACTGACCTTGCCGTGCATGGGTGCGGCGGCGCGCACCACGTCGCCGCCGAACACCTGGCCGATGGCTTGGTGGCCCAGGCATACGCCCAGCACCGGGATGCGCCCGGCCGCGGCGCCAATCAGGTCGCAGCAGATGCCGGCCTCGGACGGCGTGCAGGGTCCAGGGGAGATCACGATAGCCTCCGGCGCACGGGCTAGGGCCTCGTCCACCGTCAGCGCGTCGTTGCGGACGACCTCGCACCGTGCGCCAAGGTCGCCCAGGAAATGCACGAGGTTGAAGGTGAAGCTGTCGTAATTGTCGATGAGCAGGATCATGGTTCAGGCTTTCAGGGCGGCGAAGCGGACGGCTTCCTCTGCGGCGCGGAACAGGGCGCGGGACTTCTGCCGGGTCTCCTCCCATTCGCCCTCGGGTGTGCTGTCGGCGACTACGCCGCCTCCGGCCTGGACGTACATGGTGCCGTCCTTCACCACGGCGGTGCGCAGGCCGATGCAGGTGTCCATCGTGCCGTTGGCGGCGAAGTAGCCGATGCAGCCGGCGTAGATGCCGCGCCGGGTTGGCTCCAGCTCCTCGATGATCTGCATGGCGCGGATTTTGGGCGCGCCCGTCAGCGTTCCCGCGGGGAAGCCGGCGACCAAGGCGTCCAGAGCGTCCAAGCCTGGGCGCAGCCGGCCCTCGACGGTGGAAGAGATGTGCATGACGTGGCTGAATCGCTCGACGGCGAAGCTCTCGACCACGCGCACGCTGCCTAGCTCCGCCACCCGGCCGACATCGTTGCGGCCGAGGTCCAGCAGCATCAGATGCTCTGCGCGCTCCTTCGGATCAGCCAGTAGGTCGGCCTCCAACGCCTTGTCGGCCTCCGGCGTGGCGCCCCGGGGACGGGTGCCGGCCAGGGGTCGGATCGTGACGGTCCCGTCGCGCAGGCGGACCAGGACCTCCGGGCTGCTGCCGACGACTGCGAAGCCGCCAAAGTCCAGGAAGAACAGGAACGGCGCCGGGTTGATGCGGCGCAGCGCGCGATACAGCGCGAACGGCGGCAGCGCGAAAGGGACGGAAAACCGCTGGCTCGGCACCGCCTGGAAGATGTCGCCGGCGGCGATGTACTCCTTCATGCGGTCCACGGCGGCCATGAACTCGGCCTTGGTGAGGTTGGACTGCGGCTCCGGCTGCGGCGGCAGCGCGACGGGCGGGGCGGCGTGGGGCAGGGGGCGCAGCAGGGCCGCATCCGCCTGGGCCAGCGCCGCCTGCGCCTGATCCCAGGCCTGCTGCGCCGACAACCCAGGCTGCGGATAGATCGGGGCGGCCAAGGTCAGCTCGTCCCGCACGTTGTCGAACACCGCGAACACCGTCGGGCGGATCAGGATGGCCTCGGGCAGACCGATCTCGTCGCGGTTCTTGTCCGGCAGCCGCTCCATCAGCCGCACCATGTCGTAGCCGAGATAGCCGACCAGCCCGCCCAGCATCGGCGGCAGGTGGTCCGGCAGATCAAGCTGCGCCTCCTGGATCAGCGCGCGCAGGCTGTCCAGCGCCGGACGGGGGTCGGGCACGAAGGCGTGCGGTGCGGACCGGGCATAACGGTTGATCTCGGCCCGGCCGGCCCGGCAGCGCCAGACCAGGTCCGGGTCCATGCCGATGATCGAGTAGCGGCTGCGCGCCGTCCCGCCCTCAATGCTCTCCAACAGGAAAGAATTCGGCCGGCCGTGCGCCAGCTTGAGGAAGGCGGCAACCGGCGTTTCCAGGTCGGCGACTCCCGTGGTCCAGACCAGGGTGCCGCGCCCGGCGTCATAGCTGGTTTGGAACGAGGCCTTGGTTGGCGGGACCGCGTTCATGGTCAGGGGTTTGCAATGCTGTCTAGGGCTTTGACGTTCACGGTCGGGCGCAGCCGCTGGCGCAGCGCCGTCACGTAGGTCGCCTCCGTGTCCGCGACCAGTGACTGCGTCAGTGCCTTGCGGGTGCGCTCGGCATCAGCGGGGTCGGTGGACGGGTCTGGCGAGGTGATTTCGGCCGGCATCATGACGAAGAAGGCGTCCGGCGTTTCCGTCATCGTCGGCTCGTGCAGCTTCAGGGCGAACAGCGGACCCACCAGCTCGCCCGCCACGCCCGGCGCCGGCGCCCCGCGGACTACCGGAGCCGAGCGTTGCAGCCGCAGCCCGGCCACCGTCGCCGCATCGTCCAGGTTGCCGCCCGCCTTCACGGCCGACAGCAGGCGTGCCGCGACCTGCTCCTGCGACCGGCGCCGTGCGGCGCGGGTCCACTCCTCCCGGACCTGGCCAGCCACGTCGGCATAGGGCTTCAAGGCCGCTGGCGTCGTGTCCTCCACGATCAGGCCGAAATAGGAGGCGTCGGGGCCTTCGGTCATGCGCGGCGGCTCGCCCTTGTTGATGGCGAAGGCGGCGGTGATGAAGGGCTGGCGCAGCGACGGCGGGCCGGGGATCGGCGCCGGGTCGCCGGATGGCGTGTTGCCCTTGGCGTCCAGGCTGCCCTCGACCGCGGCGGCGCCGATGTCGGTGGGGATTTCGTCCAGGGTCGGGCTAGAGGACAGGGCATCCTCCAGCTTGTTGGCGCGGTCGTACACGCTGTCCGACGCACGTTCGAGGGCAATCTTGCCCCGGATGTCGGCGGTGGCCTGCTCCAGGCTGCGGGTGCTGCCAGGCGAGACCTTCGTCACCCGGAACACCTGCCAGCCCAAGCCGGAGGCGACCGGACCGGTCACCGCATCTGGCGCAGCGGCGAACACGGCGGCTCCCAACTCCGGGGAGGGGATGTCTGGCTGCGTCGTATCGTCCAGCGCGATGGCGGAGGCGCCGGTCTCGGCCTGATGCTGGATATCGTCCCAGCTTGCCCCGGCGGTCCAGGCGGCGGCCAGGCTGTGCGCCTGCGCCTCGTCCCCGGCCACGACGACCTGGACCGACCGCTTCTCCGGCTGCACGTACTCGGCCTTGTGCTGCTCATAGTAGGCAGCGATGTCGGCGTCCGGCACCTCGATGCTGCGCGCCACCGTCTCCGGCGACAGTACGACGGCCTTGATGCGGCGGAACTCCGGGGCGCTGAACAGGTTGGCGTTGTTTTCATAGAAGCGCTGCAAGTCGTCGTCGGTCGGCGCCGGCGGCTTGGGTGCGGCGTCGAAGGGCAGCTCGACATACTCGGCCACCCTGGACTCGTGCTGGAAGGCGAACACCTCCCGCAGCAAGATGTCGGGGGAGGCGACGCCGGCCTGCACCGCCTCCATCAACTGGCGCTCGGCCAGGCTGGTGCGCAGCCCGTCCATGAAGCGCGCCTCGGTCAGGTTGTTGTTGCGCAGCACTGCGTCGAACGTCGGCCTGCTGAAGGCGCCGCCGGATCCGCGGAACACCGGCATGTCGCGCACGGCCTGCACCAGCGCCGTGTCGGGGACCGTGACCCCCATCCCGGCGACGGTCGTGCTGATGGCGGCGTCGTTCACCAGGCGGTCCAGGGTCTGCTCCGCCACGGCCCGGCGGATGGCCGGCGTCGGCTCTGACTTGCCGCCCAGCATGCGGGTCACCTGGGCGAGCTGCCGGCTGAACTGCTCCTGCACCTCCTGCGGCTCGATGCTGTGGTCGCCGACCTTGGCCACGGCGGTGTCGTTGCCGAGGTTGCGGACGACGTCGGCCACACCCCATAGCCCGAACGAGGCGACGAGCACGATGAAGAACACGCGGGCAACCCAGGTGTTCAGGAAACGGCGGAAGGCGGAGAGCATCGGTCGAGGTCCCAAGCGGCGGCAGCACCATAGGCATCAGCAGCGGGATTTGCCAGCCGCCGCGTGGCGTCCGCCCTGTCGGGGTTCAGTTGGCGTACGCGCCCTGGCGGCTATAAGGCCTCGGTACACTGGATTGCAGGATGCGGGGATTGCAGGATGCAGCTACTGATCGCGGGCAACTGGAAGATGAACGGGTTGCGCGCCGAGGCTCGTAGCCTTGCCAATGCCCTGCGGGATGGCGCGGACGGCGCTGGGTGCGACCTGCTGGTGTGCCCACCGGCGACGGTGCTGGCTGAGGTCGCCGCGTTGCTGGCAGGGGGCGCCGTCGCGGTCGGTGGCCAAGACTGCCATGCCGAGGCCAATGGCGCCCATACCGGGGACGTGTCGGCGCCGATGCTGCGCGACGCCGGGGCGGCCTGGGTGATCCTGGGCCACTCCGAACGCCGGCAGGACCACCACGAAACCAATGCGCAGGTGCGTCGCAAGGCCGGCGCCGCAGCCGCCGCGGGATTGACGCCCATCGTGTGCGTTGGCGAGACAGAGGCGGAGCGGGAGGCCGGGCATGCTTTTCGGGTGATCGGCGAGCAGCTATCGGGCAGCCTGCCTGCCGAGTTCGCTGGCGTGGTGGCGTATGAGCCGATCTGGGCCATCGGCACCGGGCGTGTGCCGACCGAGGCCGACGTTGCGGCAATGCACGTCTTCATCCGCGCGCAACTGGTTGCGGACCTCGGCGCGGGCGCATCCGGCCTTCGCATCCTGTATGGCGGCTCGGTCAAGCCGGGCAACGCGGCCGCGCTGCTCTCATTGCCGGAGGTGGGCGGGGCCCTTGTCGGAGGGGCCAGCTTGGCGGCGGCGGACTTCCTCGCCATCGCCCAGGCAGCCGGGGCCACCGCCGGCGCCGCTGCAACGGGGTCAGCCTGAAAGCGGCGTCCGCTCTCTCTTCAGGGGGGGAGTTGTAGCCGTCCCCGCGTCATGGACATTCACCCTGACCCCGGGACGCTTTCCAAGCCGCAGCCTGGGGTCTATGGAACGCGCGCCCCAGGGAACCCCATTCATGACAACCGTCCTGCTGATCATCCACTTGTTCGTTACCCTCGCCCTGATCGGCGTCGTGTTGATCCAGCGCAGCGAGGGCGGTGGGCTGGGCATCGGCTCGTCGCAGGGCATGGGCGGCTTCATGTCCGGACGGGGCACCACCAACCTGCTGACGCGCACGACGGCGATCCTGGGCGGCGCGTTCTTTGCGCTGTCCCTGACGCTGGCGCTGCTGAACCGTGGCACGGTCGGCGGCCGGTCCCTGCTGGACCAGGTGCCGATCTCAGCCCCCGCCGCACCGGGATCGCCAGCCGCACCGGGAGTCCCCGCCGCCGGCGCACCAGCGCCCGGCCCTGAAGCGGCCCCGGCTCCGCGCGCGCCTGCCGTGCCAACGAACTAAGGGTGCCCCTGGCGACCATCCGACTACCAGCGTTGCGGCATCCAGGGTGTTGCCGGGGCGGCAACCCGGTGTATCAGGGCCGCCCATGACGCGGTTCGTATTCATCACCGGCGGCGTGGTTTCCTCCCTGGGCAAGGGCGTCGCCTCGGCGGCGCTGGGCGCGCTGCTGCAGGCGCGCGGCTACTCGGTGCGGCTGCGCAAGCTCGACCCCTACCTGAACGTCGATCCCGGCACGATGAGTCCCTACCAGCACGGCGAGGTGTTCGTCACCGATGACGGGGCGGAGACCGACCTGGACCTCGGCCATTACGAGCGCTTCACCGGCGTCCCGGCGACGCAGGCCGACAACGCCACCACCGGGCGCATCTACTCCGAGGTGATCGCCAAGGAGCGGCGGGGCGACTACCTCGGTGCCACCGTCCAGGTGATCCCGCACATCACCGACGCCATCAAGGAGGCGATCACCCGCGACACCGAGGGCCTGGACTTCGCCCTCATCGAGATCGGCGGCACCGTCGGCGACATCGAGAGCCTGCCGTTCCTCGAGGCCATCCGCCAGCTCAGCAACGAGCTTGGCCCGGCAGGGACCATGTTCGTCCACCTGACGCTGGTGCCCTACATCCCGTCCGCCGGGGAGCTGAAGACCAAGCCGACGCAGCACTCCGTGAAGGAGCTGCTGAACGTCGGCATCCAGCCGCAGATGCTGCTGTGCCGCTGCGACCGGCCGATCCCCGAGACTGAACGCCGCAAGATCGCCAGCTTCTGCAACGTGCGCCCGCAGGCCGTGATCGCCGCGCTCGACGTGGACACCATCTATGCGGTGCCGATCAGCTACCACCAGGAGGGCATGGACCGCGAGGTGCTGCGCCACTTCCACCTGCCGTTCGACATCGAGCCGGACCTGTCGCCCTGGCAGCGCATCGTCGATATCGTGCGGGCGCCCGAGGGGGAGGTGCGGATCGCGGTGGTCGGCAAGTACACCAACCTGCTCGACAGCTATAAGAGCCTTGCGGAGGCCCTGACCCATGGCGGCATCGCCAACCGGGTCCGCGTCCACCTGGACTGGGTGGACAGCCAGATCTTCGAGCAGCCGAATGCGGTCACACGGCTTGAGGGCGTGCACGGCATCCTAGTGCCCGGCGGCTTCGGCGAGCGCGGGACGGAAGGGAAAATCGCCGCCGTCCAATTCGCCAGGGAACGCCGGGTGCCGTTCTTCGGCATCTGCTTCGGCATGCAGATGGCGGTCATCGAGTGCGCGCGGAACCAGGTCGGCCTGCCCGACGCCTCCTCCACCGAGTTCGGCCCCTGCGAGAACCCGGTCGTCGGCCTGCTGACCGAGTGGGCCCGCGGCAACGAGATCGAGCGCCGGCAGGCCGGCGGCAACCTGGGCGGCACCATGCGGCTGGGCGCATACCCAGCGGACCTTGCGCCGGGGTCGCTGGTCAGCGCGCAGTATGGCAGGACCCACATCCAGGAACGCCACCGCCACCGCTGGGAAGTGAACGTGCACTACCGAGACCCTATCGAGGCGGAGGGCCTGCGCTTCTCCGGCATGTCCCCGGACGGCATCCTGCCGGAGATCATCGAGCGGCCGGACCACCCGTGGTTCATCGGCGTGCAATACCACCCGGAGCTGAAATCGAAGCCGCTGGCGCCGCACCCGCTGTTCGCCGGCTTCATCCGCGCCGCCGTGAAGCAGTCCCGCCTTGTCTGACCAGCCGCACCTTGAGAACCGGACCGTCCGGGTGCGGGACGTGGAGATCGGCAACGACCGCCCGTTCGTGCTGATCGCGGGGCCGTGCCAGATCGAGTCCGAGGCGCATGCCTTCGAGATGGCGGACACCCTGTGCGGCATCGCGCAGGCGGCGGGCGTGCCGCTGATCTACAAATCCAGCTTCGACAAGGCCAACCGCACCAGCGCCGGGGCGCAGCGGGGCGTCGGCATCATCCGCGGCCTGACCATCCTGGCTGGCGTGCGCGAGCGGTTCCGCATCCCCGTGCTGACCGACGTTCACTCCACCGACCAGTGCGAGCCGGCGGCGGAGGCGGTGGACATCCTGCAAATCCCGGCCTTCCTGTGCCGCCAGACCGACCTGTTGCTGGCCGCCGGCGAGACCGGCCGGGCGGTCAACATCAAGAAGGGCCAGTTCCTCGCACCATGGGACATGGCGAACGTCGCCGCCAAGATCGCCTCCACCGGCAACGAAAGCATCCTGCTGACCGAGCGTGGTGTCAGCTTCGGCTACAACACCCTGGTGACCGACTTCCGCGGCCTGCCGATCATGGCGCGCACCGGCTACCCCGTCGTGTTCGACGCCACCCACTCCGTCCAGCAGCCCGGCGGGCAAGGCGCGTCCTCCGGCGGCCAGCGGGAGTTCGCGCCGGTGCTGGCGCGCGCCGCCCTGGCCGTAGGCGTGGCGGCGCTGTTCATCGAGACCCATGCCGACCCCGACGCCGCCCCCAGCGACGGCCCGAACATGATCCCGCTGCGCGAGATGCCGGCCCTGATCGCCGGGCTGCGCGCGCTCGACGACTTCATGAAGCCCCTTCTCTCAACAGCGGGCCATGAGCCCTCAGCCAGCGGAGCCCTTCCGGAATGAGCGCCATCGCCGACATCGTCGCCCGTGAAGTCCTCGACAGCCGGGGCAACCCGACGGTGGAGGTGGAGGTCGTGCTGGACAGCGGCGCGATGGGCCGGGCCATCGTGCCGTCAGGCGCCAGCACGGGTGCGCATGAGGCGGTGGAGCTGCGGGACGGCGACAAGGGACGGTATGGCGGCAAGGGCGTGCTGAATGCCTGCGCCAACGTGGAGGGCGAAATCTACGACGCGCTGGGCGGCATGTACCCGCAGCAGCAGGTCAAGCTCGACGGCATTATGATCGATCTGGATGGCACGCCGAACAAGTCGCGGCTGGGCGCGAACGCCATCCTGGCCGTGTCGCTCGCCGTGGCGAAGGCGGCGGCGGCGGAGTTGGAGCAGCCGCTTTACCGCTACGTTGGCGGCGTATTCGCGCGCACCTTGCCGGTGCCGATGATGAACATCGTCAACGGCGGGCAGCACGCGGACAACCCCATCGACATCCAGGAATTCATGGTGCAGCCGGTCGGGGCCGCGACCTTCGCCGACGCGGTCCGCATGGGGTCGGAGATTTTCCACGCCCTGCGCAAGCAGTTGCGCGACGCCGGGCACAACACCAACGTCGGGGACGAGGGCGGATTCGCGCCCAACCTGTCCTCCGCCGACGAGGCGCTCGGCTTCATCACCAAGGCCTGCGAGCAGGCTGGCTACCGCCCCGGCGACGACGTGACCTTCGCACTCGACTGCGCCAGCACCGAGTTCTTCCGCGACGGCACCTATGACATGGCCGGCGAGGGCAAGCGCCTCGATGCGGCCGGCATGGTGGCCTACCTGGCCGACCTGGCCGGACGCTACCCCATCATGTCCATCGAGGATGGCTGCGCCGAGGACGACTGGGACGGCTGGCGGCACCTGACGGAGGTGCTGGGCAGCCGCATCCAACTGGTTGGGGACGACCTGTTCGTCACCAACACCGCACGCCTGCGCCGCGGGATCGAAGCGGGCACGGCCAACTCCATCCTGGTCAAGGTGAACCAGATCGGCACCCTGACCGAAACGCTGGACGCTATGGAGGTGGCCCAGCGCGCCGGCTTCACCGCCGTCATGAGCCACCGCAGCGGCGAGACCGAGGATGCAACCATCGCCGACCTCGCGGTGGCGACCAACTGCGGGCAGATCAAGACGGGCAGCCTGGCCCGCAGCGACCGCACGGCGAAGTACAACCAGTTGATCCGCATCGAGGCGGAGCTAGGCCCAGCCGCCCAATACGCCGGCCGAAGCATCCTGCGCCGCTGATTTCCACTGCGCTCGTGGAGCCGTTGCGGTAACGTGCCCGTGTAGTGCGGGGGCAGCGGGATGGGAATCTGGTTGGGAATGCGGCGTTGGATGAGGGCGGCGGTAGCTCCCTCGGTGTTCCTGGCCCTTGTGGCCTACTTCAGTTGGAATGCGACCCAGGGTGAACGCGGGTTGCAATCTTATGCCATGCGGCAGGAGCAGTTGAAGTCCGTACAGGCGGAACTGGACCGGACGGTGCTGGACCTTGACATCTGGGAGCGGCGGGTGACTGGCCTTCGCACCCAGCGGCTGGATCCCGACACCCTGGATGAACGGGCACGGGCGATGCTGAACGTTGCCGATCCCTCCGACATCGTCATGCCATACGGGGCCGGCAAGCGCCTGTTCTGACGGCTGGCTTCCCTGCTCGGATATTCAAAGTCAATGCGCAAGTATTGGCTTGTATTGCATTGCACAACAAGAGTTCCAGCCACCCGGCCTTGCCGCCAACAAGCCGGGACGCTACGTGTCCTAAGCTGATTTATAGGAACGGAGGCGGTGTGCATGGCCCAGGCAGCAGAGCGCGAGCATGGCGGCAACGGGGATGTGGCGCTCGACGCTCCGCCCGCCACCAATCAATCCATGACCCGCGAGCAGTTGCAGCGTGCCTACGCCGACATGCTGCTGATCCGCCGGTTCGAGGAGAAGGCCGGCCAGCTCTACGGCATGGGGCTGATCGGTGGCTTCTGTCACCTGTACATCGGCCAGGAGGCCGTCGTGGTCGGCATCCAGTCCGCGCTGGGCGAGGGCGACCAAGTCATCACCAGCTACCGCGACCATGGCCACATGCTTGCCACCGGCATGGAGCCGCGCGGCGTGATGGCGGAGCTGACCGGGCGCAGTGGCGGCTACTCCAAGGGCAAGGGCGGCTCCATGCACATGTTCAGCAAGGAGAAGCGGTTCTTCGGCGGCCATGGCATCGTCGGCGCGCAGGTCAGCCTGGGCACCGGGCTGGCGATGGCGAACTGGTATCGCGGCAGCGACCGGGTATGCGCGACGTACTTCGGCGACGGCGCGTCCAACCAGGGCCAGGTGTATGAGAGCTTCAACCTGGCGGCGCTGATGAAGCTGCCCTGCATCTACGTCATCGAGAACAACAAGTATGGCATGGGCACCAGCCTAGAGCGGTCCTCGGCGTCGCACGACCTGTCGAAGAACGGCGCGCCCTGGGGCATCCCGGGCGTGCAGGTGGACGGCATGGACGTGGGCGCGGTGAAGGCGGCGGCCGACGTCGCCGTGGCGCACTGCCGGGCTGGGCACGGGCCGTACCTGATGGAGGTGCAGACCTACCGCTACCGCGGCCACTCCATGTCCGATCCGGCGAAGTACCGCACCCGCGAGGAGGTCCAGAAGATGCGGACCGAGCGGGACTGCATCGAAGGCGCCCGGCACCTGCTGGAGGCGCTCGGCATCGATGAGGCCGAGTTCAAGCGGATCGACACGGAGATCAAGGCCCGCATCCAGGAAGCGGCCGACTTCGCGCAGGCCAGTCCCGAGCCGGACGAGCGCGAGCTGTGGACTGACATCCTCGTGGAGGGTTAGCCGTTGTCCACCCAGGTGCTGATGCCGGCGCTGTCGCCGACCATGACAGAGGGCAAGCTGGCCCGCTGGCTGAAGAAGGTCGGCGAGGATGTGCGCGCCGGGGATGTCATCGCGGAGATCGAGACCGACAAGGCGACCATGGAGGTCGAGGCGGTCGATGAGGGCAAGCTGTCGCAAATCCTGGTCGAGGAGGGCACGGACGGCGTTGCGGTCAACACGCCCATCGCCGTGCTGAGCGGCGAGGGCGAGGCTGCGGCCGCACCGGTGCCTGCCCCTGTTGCCGCGCCTGCTCTTGCCGCCACGCAGGCCCCAGCCGGTCTACCCGGCGAGAGCGAGATGATCGTTGCCGACAAGGCGACCGCCACCCAGACCATCCCGACGACGGCCGTCGCCGCGCCGGAGCGGGACTGGGGTCCGACCAAGCCGACCACCGTGCGCGAGGCATTGCGCGACGCCATGGCGCTGGAGATGCGCGCCGACGACCGGGTGTTCTTGCTCGGCGAGGAGGTCGCGCAATACCAGGGCGCCTACAAGATCAGCCAGGGCCTGCTGGACGAGTTCGGCCCGCGCCGCATCATCGACACGCCGATCACCGAGCACGGCTTCACCGGTATGGCGGTCGGCGCAGCGATGGATGGGCTGCGGCCCATCGTCGAGTTCATGACGTTCAACTTCGCCATGCAGTCCATCGACCAGATCATCAACTCGGCGGCGAAGACGCTGTACATGTCCGGCGGCCAGATGGGCTGCCCCATCGTGTTCCGCGGCCCCAACGGCGCCGCCTCCCGCGTGGGCGCGCAGCACAGCCAGGACTACGCAAGCTGGTACGCGCACTGCCCGGGCCTGAAGGTCGTCGCCCCCTGGTCCGCCGCCGATGCCAAGGGCCTGCTGCGCGCCGCCATCCGCGACCCGAACCCGGTCATCTTCCTCGAAAACGAAATCCTCTACGGGCAGACCTTCGAGTGCCCGACCGACGAGGACTTCATCCTGCCCATCGGCAAGGCAAAGGTCGAGCGCACCGGCACCCACGTCACCATCGTCGCCTACAGCATCATGGTCGGCGTGGCGATGAAGGCGGCCGAGGCGCTGGCCGAGCAGGGCATCCAGGCCGAGGTAGTGAACCTGCGCAGCCTACGCCCGATTGACACCGCAACCATCGTCGAGAGCGTCAAGAAGACCAGCCGCCTGGTGACCGTCGAGGAGGGCTGGCCCTACGCCGGCATCGGTGCCGAGATCGCCATGCAGATCATCGAGCAGTGCTTCGACTGGCTGGATGCGCCGCCGATGCGGGTGCATGGCCTGGACGTGCCGCTGCCCTATGCCGCGAACCTGGAGAAGCTGGCGTTGCCGCAGCCGGGCTGGGTGGTCGATGCCGTGAAGAAAATCGTCTAGGGAGGCGCACATGGCGACGAACATCCTGATGCCGGCGCTGTCGCCGACGATGACCGAGGGCACGCTGGCCCGTTGGCTGAAGAAAGAGGGCGAGCAGATCCGTGCCGGAGACGTGATTGCCGAGATCGAGACGGACAAGGCGACCATGGAAGTCGAGGCCGTCGATGAGGGCGTGCTGAGCAAGATCCTCGTGGCCGACGGCACGGCCGGGGTGAAGGTGAATGATCCCATCGCCGTGCTGCAGGGCGAAGGTGAGGAGGCAAGCGCCACATCCGCGCCTGCCGCCGCTCCGCCGGCCGCAGTTCAAGCACCGCCCGCGGCAACGCCGTCCGCGCCTGCAGCAGCGCCCGCGGTGGCATCCGCGCCGGCCCAACAGCCTGCGGCTCAACCGATGGCGAACGGCCACGACGCGCATCGGGTCTTTGCGTCGCCGCTCGCCCGGCGCATGGCCAAGCAGGCCGGCATCGACCTGTCCACGATGCGCGGCACCGGCCCGAATGGCCGCATCGTCCGCGCCGACATCGAGGCCAAGCAGTCCGCCGCGCCACCCAGCGCCGAGCGTGTCGAGGCCCAGGCTGTTGAGGCTCAGGCCGGATCGCGTGAGAGCGACGTACCGCAGCAGGCTCCGGTGCAGCAAGTCAAGCCGGCAGCCCCCGCCGCGCCGCCGTCGCCGGCCCCGATGGCGCCACCCAAGGCCGCACCGATCACCGCGCCGCACCAGCTTGTGCCGAACAGCACCATGCGGAAGGTGATCGCCCGGCGCCTGCTGGAGAGCCACCAGCAGGTGCCGAACTTCTTTGTCACCATGGACATCGAGATCGACGCGCTGTTGAAGTTGCGCACCGACCTGAACGCCCGTGCGCCGAAGGACGGCAAGGGCGCGTTCAAGCTGTCCGTCAACGACTTGGTGATCAAGGCCGCCGCGGTTGCGCTGCGCCGGGTGCCGAAGATGAACGCCAGCTACACCGAGGACGCGACGGTGGTGTACGACGACGTGGATATCAGCGTGGCAGTGTCGATGCCGGACGGGCTGATTACCCCCATCGTGCGCCGGGCCGACCAGAAGGGCCTGGCCGCGATCAGTGCGGAGATGAAGGACCTCGGCGCCCGCGCGAAGTCCGGCAAGCTGAAGCCGGAAGAGTTCCAGGGCGGCAGCTTCTCGATCAGCAACCTCGGCATGTTCGGGGTGAAGCAGTTCACGGCGATCATCAACCCGCCGCAGGCCGGCATCCTGGCCGTAGGCGCTGGGGAGCAGCGCCCGGTGGTGAAGAACGGCGCGTTGGCCATCGCCAGCGTGATGACCTGCACCTTGTCCGTCGATCACCGCGTCGCAGATGGTGCGCTGGGCGCGGAGTGGATGCAGGTGTTCAAGGCCATCGTCGAGGACCCGCTCAGCTTGATGCTGTAGGCCCGTCCGGGAGCAGGAAACATGGAAACCAAGTTTGATGTGGTCGTCCTCGGCGGCGGTCCCGGCGGCTATGTCGCGGCGATCCGCGCGGCGCAACTCGGCATGAAGGCCGCCGTGGTGGAGCGCGAGAACCTCGGCGGCATCTGCCTCAACTGGGGCTGCATCCCGACCAAGACGCTGCTGCGGTCGTCCGAGATAAACCACCTGCTGCACAACTTGGGAGAGTTCGGCTTCACCGCCGATAACGTGCAGTTCGATCTCGGCAAAATCGTCAAACGGTCGCGCAGCGTCGCCAAGCAACTGGCGTCCGGCGTCGGCCACCTGATGAAGAAGAACAAGATCACGGTGTTTGATGGCGACGGCAAGCTGGCCGGCAAGCACACCCTGGCGGTGACCAAGGACGGCAAGGAGGTCGCCACCCTGACCGCGCCGCACATCATCCTGGCCAGCGGCGCCCGCGCCCGGCAGCTTCCGGGACTGGAGGGCGACGGCAAGCTGATCTGGACCTACCGTGAGGCGATGGTCCCTGCGTCGATGCCGAAGTCGCTGCTGGTGGTCGGCTCCGGCGCCATCGGCATCGAGTTCGCCAGCTTCTACCGCAACATGGGCGCCGAGGTGACGGTGGTGGAGATGCTCGACCGCATCCTCCCCGCCGAGGACGAGGAGATCAGCGCCTTCGCCCAGAAGGCGTTCGAGAAGCAGGGCATCAAGATCATCACCAACGCCAAGGTGACCAAGGCCGCCAAGAGCAGCGACAGCGTGACGGCCACCATCGAGGCCGGCGGCAAGGCGACCGAGATGACGGTCGATCGCGTGATCTCCGCCGTGGGCATCGTCGGCAACATCGAGGGCATCGGGCTCGAGGGCACCGGCGTCAAGGTCGAGCGTGGCCACATCGTCATCGACGAGTTCTGCCGCACTGGGGAGCCCGGCGTTTACGCCATCGGCGACGTGACCGGCGCGCCCTGGCTGGCACACAAGGCTAGCCATGAGGGCGTGATCTGCATCGAGAGCATCGCCCGCCAGAACGACGTACAGCCGTTGAACGTCGGCAATATCCCCGGCTGTACCTACAGCCGCCCGCAGATTGCCTCGGTCGGCATGACGGAGGCGAAGGCGAAGGCGGCCGGGCACGAGGTGAAGGTCGGCCGCTTCCCGTTCATCGGCAACGGCAAGGCCATCGCCATGGGGGAGCCGGAGGGCATGGTCAAAACGGTGTTCGACGCCCGTACCGGGGAGCTGCTGGGGGCGCACATGATCGGCGCCGAGGTTACGGAGATGATCCAGGGGTTCGCCATCGCCCGCACCCTGGAGACGACCGAGGTGGAACTGATGCACACCGTGTTCCCGCACCCGACGGTCAGCGAGACGATGCACGAATCGGTGCTCGGCGCATACGGCCGGGCCATCCATTTCTAGGCGGACATCGACGCAACGACTGTGTTGGCTCTCTCTCCCGCTCCGGGGGATGGAGGGAGTGGCCGATCACAGCTTGCTTGACGAGGCCACGCCGTCCCATCATTTGAGCCAGGCGCGACACCCCGCGTCCCGCCAGGAGCATCCATGGCCACACGCGTCCTGATCGATCATCGCCTTGGCGCCTCGCGCCACCCGGAAAAGGCCAACCGGCCCGACAACCCCATCCAGCGCAAGCCGGACTGGATCAGGGTCCGTGCGCCCAACCACCCGATCTACCACGAAACCCGCGCCTTGATGCGCGAGAACCGCCTGGTGACGGTGTGCGAGGAAGCCGCCTGCCCGAACATCGGCGAGTGCTGGTCGCAGCGCCACGCCACCATGATGATCATGGGCGACACCTGCACCCGCGCGTGCAGCTTCTGCAACGTCCGCACCGGGCAGCCGGATGCGCTGGACGCCGACGAGCCGGCGCGCGTGGCCAGCGCCGTCGCGAAGCTGGGCCTGCGCCATGTCGTCATCACCTCAGTGGACCGCGACGACCTGCGGGACGGTGGGGCCGCGCACTTCGCGGAGGTGATCCGCGCCACCCGCCATGCCGCGCCTGACACCTCGATCGAGGTGCTGACCCCCGACTTCCTACGCAAGCCCGGCGGATTGGAGGTCGTAGCCCAGGCTCGCCCCGACGTGTTCAACCACAACCTGGAGACGGTGCCGCGGCTATATCCCACGATCCGCCCCGGCGCCCGCTACTACCAGTCGCTGCGCCTGCTGGACCGGGTCAAGATGGTCGATCCCACCATCTTCACCAAGTCCGGCCTGATGCTCGGCCTGGGCGAGCAGCGGGCCGAGGTGTCGCAGGTGATGGACGACCTGCGCGTTGCCGACGTGGACTTCCTGACTCTGGGCCAGTACCTGCAGCCGAGCGTCAAGCATGCCGCCGTGGACCGCTTCGTCCCGCCGGACGAGTTTGCCGATTATGCTGCCATGGCCCGGTCCAAGGGCTTCCTGATGGTCAGCGCTACCCCGCTGACCCGCAGCTCCTACCACGCCGACGCCGACTTCGCGCAGTTGCGCGACGCCCGTGCCCGGCAGCTAGCCACCCTGGCGGACTGACCCATGCCGACCCATGCTGAACGCAAGGTGCTGCCCTACAGCGCCGAGCAGATGTTCGACCTCGTCGCCGATGTCGGCAAATATCCGCAATTCCTTCCCTGGTGCGCCGGCGCCCGGGTGACGAGCCAGACCGACACGCTGCTGATCGCCGACCTCACTATCGGCTTCGGCCCATTCCGCGAGACCTTCACCAGCCGGGTGGACCTGGACCGCCCGCGCCAGGTCAACGTCAAGTACGAGCACGGCCCGTTCCGCTACCTGAACAACCAGTGGACCTTCGGGCCGGACCCCAGGGGCTGCGAGGTCAAGTTCTTCGTGGACTTCGAGTTCAAGAGCCGCCTCCTGCAATCGGCCATCGGCGTCGTGTTCGACAAGGCCGTGAGGCTGATGGTAAACGCTTTCCTGAAGCGTGCCCGCGACGTTTACGGCGCTCCGGCAGCGACGATCGCCGTCACCCCCGCCGTGGTCCCGGTCAAGGGTTAGGCCATGTATGCACCGCCGCGTCCGGACGGAGCGATCCCGGTCCGCATCAACCTGTATTCGGACACCCAGACCAAGCCCAGCCCGGCGATGAAGCAGGCGATGATGGATGCGGAGGTCGGCGACGAGCAGTCCGGCACCGACCCGACGATCAACCTGCTCTGCGACCGCATGGCGGTGCTGCTGGGCAAGCAGGCGGCGATGTTCCTGCCCACCGGGACCATGTGCAACGAGATCGCCATCCTGACGCAGTGCCGGGCCGGCGACGAAATCCTGGCTCACCACACCGCGCACATCCTGACCGCAGAGGGCGGCGCACCCTGGGCGTTGGCTGGGGCGCAGGTCAGCCCCTTGGATGGTCTCTACGGGCTTTTCTCCGCTGACACGCTGCACGCGGCGCTCCGGCCGGTCTCCCGCTACTCGCCGACGCAGCGGATGCTTGCGGTCGAGCAAACGGCGAACCTGGGCGGCGGCTCCGTCTGGAGCCTGGCGGCGCTGGACGCGGTCGCCGCTGCCGCGCACGGGCACGGCATGGTCACGCACATGGACGGGGCACGGCTGATGAATGCCGTCGTGGCATCCGGCGTGTCCGCGGCGGAGATGGCGGCCGGCTACGACACGGTCTGGCTCGATTTCACCAAGGGGCTGGGCGCACCGCTCGGCGCAGTGCTGGCCGGATCGACCGAGGTGATCGACGCCGCCTGGCGCTGGAAGCAGCGGATGGGCGGGGCGCTGCGCCAGGGTGGACTCTGTGCGGCAGCGTGCCTGTATGCGCTCGATCACAACGTGAGCCGGTTGACAGAGGATCATGAGAACGCTCGTCTTCTCGCACGGGGGCTGGCGCAGGTTCCCGGTTTCGCGGTCAGCGTGCCGGAAACCAACCTGGTTTACGTCGATACGACGGCGACGGGCCTGACCGCGCATGACATAGCGGCGCGGGTTCGTGCCCACGGTGTTCTGGTGTCTGTCATGGGCCAATATCGCGTGCGGGTGTGCACGCACCTGGACGTGACCCAAGCCAACATGGCAGAAGCAGTAATGGTGTTCAGCCGCGTCGTTGCCGAGTCGCCCAACCCAGGAGCCACACCATGCGCCTAGCTGCCCTTGCTGCCACCTTGGTGCTGATTGCAAGTTCCGCCGGTGCGCAGGTGCCTCAACTTGCGCAGCCTGGGGTAACGCGGCCAGCTCCGTACCTGGCTCCGCGGCTGCCGCAGGCAGGTGCGTATCAGCCGCCGCAGCCAGGAACGTCGCAGCAGCCACCGGCGGTGGCATCGCAGACGCTGTCGGCCGGTGGAGTGCAGCCAGGCCAGGCGCCGCGCGCACGCCGAACCTATCAGGCCCGGTTCGATGCCGCGAATACCACCCATGATGGTCACCTGACGCTGGAGCAGGCCCGCGCCGGGCGGATGGTTGCCGTTGCGCGCGACTTCGCCGCCATCGACACGACGCAGAAGGGCTATGTGACGATGGACGACATCAAGGCCCATCGCCGCGCCGTGCGGCTGGCCCGCAAGGCCGCCAAGCAGGGCTAATCCAGCGCACGCCTGAACAGCCCGAAGGCGTGCAGCACGGTGGCGTGCCGCACTTCGGCCCGGTCGCCGGGGAACACCTGGCGCTCCGTCCAGCCCGGGCGCCCCCGAATGGCAAGGCCGAACCACACGGTCCCAACCGGCTTGTCCGCCGAGCCGCCGCCCGGCCCGGCAACGCCCGTCACCGACACCGCGGCATCCACCGGCGCGCGTTGCAGTGCACCCGACGCCATCGCCGCCGCGACCGGCTCGCTGACGGCACCGAACTGCGCGATCAGCCCGGCATCCACGCCCAGCATCTCCGCCTTGGCCGCATTGGAGTAGGTGACAAAGCCACGGTCCACCACGTCGGACGACCCGGCGATGGCGGTCAGCGCCGCCGCGATCAGCCCGCCGGTGCAGCTCTCCGCCGTGGCGACCGTCATGCGTCGAGCACGCAGGTCGTCCAGCAGATGGGCGGCTGCGTCGATGATCTCGGGCGTCATGCGACCATTCCCCCTTGCAGCGCCGGCGCGATCCACCGGGCCGCCAGCAGCAGCAACGCCACAATCGCCCCGGCGATCACGTCGTCCGCCATGATGCCGAACGCGCCGTGCTGGCGATCTGCCCAGCCGATCGGTCCAGGCTTCCAGATGTCCAGGATGCGGAATCCCACGAACGCCGCCAGCAGCCCGCCGGGCGATGCCGCTCCCAGCCCGAGCATAGCGACCCACTGGCCCGCAACCTCGTCGATCACCACCCAGCCGGGATCGGCGTCGCGGTCCGTCACCGCATGCGGGATCGCGAGGAACCCCAACGCGGTCGCCGCCAACGCCGCAAGCGGCAGCACCCAGGGCCCGCCCTGCATCAGTCCGGCCCCGGCCAGCACCGCCGCCGCTGATCCGGCCGTGCCAGGCGCAACGGGGCAGAACCCGACGCCGCCGAAGCTGGCGACCGCCCGGCTCATCCCAGCCAGCGGGCGAGCGGGTGCGGCACGACCTCGCCGCGGTGGGCGTGGTAGATCACGATGTTCTCGATCACCCGCTGCACGTAGTTCCGGGTCTCCCCGAACGGGATTAGCTCGATCCAGTCGATCATGTCGAAGCCGCCCTCCACCGGGTCACCCTGCGCGGTCAGCCAGTCCTGCACCCGGTGCGGCCCGGCGTTGTAGGCGGCCAGCGCCAGCGGCAACGCACCGTGGAACTGGTCCAGCAATCCCTGCAGGTAGGCCGTGCCCAGCCGCATGTTGTACGCTACATCGGCCGTCAGGGCCAGCAGCCTGGCAGGCTCGCCCAGCCGGTGCGCCACGGCCGCCGCGGTTGCCGGCATCAACTGCATCAGCCCGCGCGCGCCGACCGGGCTGAGGGCCTGCACGTCGAAGCTGCTCTCCTGCCGGATCAGCCCGAGGGTCACGGCGGGATCGACAGTTTCGGCGGGCGGCGACACGGCCAGCGGCCATCCGGCGTCCGGCAGCATCAGCCCATCGCGCCCGGCGCGGCGGGCAATGGCCACGGCCTGGTCGGGTACTCCCAGCCCGGCAGCGAAGCTGGCCGCCAGCGCGCGCTCCGCGCTGTCCCCCGCCGTCTCGTCCAGCCGGAGCAGGAACGCCTTGGCCCGGCGCGGATCACCCCACGCGACAAGGAGGGTGGCGGCCCGCGCCAGCTCCTGTCCAGCGAAGGCGGTGGCGGCGCCCTCGGTCCAGGACGGGTCGTGCGCTGCCTGGATACGCTGGGCCAATGCCGCCGCATCCTCGCCCAGTTGGCAGGTGGCGAGCTGTCCGTAATAGGTCGTTGGCCACGCGGCGGCGGCCAGCAAGGCGGCGCGGGCGCCCTCCGCATCGCCCAGGGCCGTGCGGCTGCGGCCCAGCCAGTATTGCGCTCGGGCCTGGGTGATGGCTGCCTGCGACATGCCGGCCAGCGTGACGAAATGCTTGGCCGCGGCCTCTGGCTGCTGCAGGCGGCGCAGCGCGATCCAGCCCGACAGGAACTCGGCGTCCAGCGCGGCTTCCCCGTCCTGCGCGGCGCCGTCCGTCACGGCGTAGGCCTCGCCCGGATTGCCGAACCGCAGGAGGCGCCGGGCCAGCTCGTTGCGCTCGGTCCAGAAGGCGGCACGGCGCTCCGCGGGGGCTGCGGCCTCGGCGGCGGCGCCCGAGGCCCTCCAAACCTCGACGGCATCCTTGTCCAGTCCGGCCCGGCGATACCAGCGGGCGAGGTCCAGGACGACTCCGGGATCGGCGCGGCCGACGGGGGGCAGCAGGGCGACCAGGGCAGGGGCGACCGGGTCATCCCGCCGCAGGGCCAGGCGGGCCTGCGCCGCACCCTGCTGCGCCGGGTCCAACCGCGTCGCCTGCCGCGCCGCCGGGCCGCCTGGGGCGCCCGCGTCGGTCCAGGCAAGGCGGTCGAACCGGCGCCACTGGTCGTCCGCGGTCAGGATAGGGCCCCATTGGCGGATGAATGCCACCTCGGCCCCTATAACCGCAGCACGGGTACCCTCAGCACGGGCGCCACGGACCCAGGCTGCCCTTGCCTCATCTGCCGTGGCCGGGCCGGAACAGCGCAGCGTTGCAGGTGGGGCAGCAAGGTGCAGGCATAGGTCGCGGGCGGCCTGGTCATCTTGCAACGCTAGCGCCTCCGACAGCCGGCGGCCGAGCAGATGCTGCCCTGGCCAGGTCGGGTTGTCCGCCAAGAAGGCCGCGATCTCCCCGGCACGCGCCACGCCGGGCGTCAGCAGGCGGTAGTACATCACCAGCTTGCCCGCCAGCGGGTCCGGCAGCGCGGCGGCAGCGGCATCGGCGGCGGCCCAATGTTCGGCGCGCACCGCCGCCAGCACGTCCTGCGCCCGTGCGGGCCCGGGACAAGCGGTCCATAGCAGCAGCAGGAACACGGCTGGATGCATGATCCACCTTACCTTGCTCCGTGCGGACCTGCCATGGACTTGCGGCCCACCCTCCATGTGCCTAGTTTCGCGATCCCGCCGTTCCCGGCGATCCCGCCGTGCGTTGCGGCTCCGCCCTCTGAAACCGCCTTGAGGAAGATCATGTTCAAGGGTTCCTTCGTCGCCCTGGTCACACCGATGCGTCTGGACGGCAGCGTGGATGCGGATGCCTTCGCCGGCTTCGTCGAGTGGCAGATCAAGCAGGGCACCCACGGCATCGTCCCGGTCGGGACCACCGGGGAAAGCCCGACGCTAAGCCATGACGAGCACCGCCAGGTGGTGGACATCGCGGTGAAGGTGGCGGCCGGCCGGGTGCCGGTGGTCGCCGGCGCCGGGTCGAACTGCACGGCGGAGGCCATCGAGTTGACGCGCCACGCCAAGCAGGCCGGCGCCGACGCCGCGCTGATCGTGACGCCGTACTATAATAAGCCGACGCAGGAGGGGATGGTGCAGCACTTCACCGCCATCGCCGACGCGGTCGATCTGCCGATCATCATCTACAACATTCCGTCCCGCAGCGTCGTGGACATGACGGCGGAGACGATGGGCCGCCTGGCACGGCACCGCAACATCATCGGCGTGAAGGACTCGACCGCCAACCTGGCGCGCCCGCTGCACACGCGCCGCAGTTGCGGGCCGAACTTCGTGCAGATGTCCGGCGAGGACCATACCCGCCTGGCCTTCATGGCGGCGGGCGGGCACGGCTGCATCAGCGTGACGGCCAACGTGGCGCCCCGGCTATGCAGCGAAATGCACCAGGCCTGGGACGACGGCATGGTGGACCGCGCCATGGCCATCCAGGATCGCCTGCTGAACCTGCACGACGCCTTGTTCGTGGAAAGCAGCCCCGGCCCGGTGAAGTATGCGGCCAGCCTACTAGGCCATGGCAGCGACCATTGCCGCCTACCGCTGGCGCCCATCGCGGAGTCGACGCGCACCCAGGTCCGGACGGCCATGCAGGCTGCCGGGCTGCTGAACTAGGACGGGTGGGTTGGCGGACACCAAGACCAAAAAGAAATCGGGCCTGATCTCGCACGGCATCGCGGCGCAGAACCGCAAGGCGCGGTTTGATTACACGATCAAGCAGACGATGGAGGCCGGGCTGGTGCTGAAGGGGCCGGAGGTGAAGTCCCTCCGCCATGGCCGCGCCACGCTGACCGAAGCCTGGGCCGGGGAGCGGGAGGGGGAGCTATTCCTGTTCAACTGCTACATCCCGGAGTACCAGGCCGGCGTGCTGTCGCGCTTCGAGCCGCGGGCGCCGCGCAAGCTGCTGCTGAAGAAGAAGCAGGTCGGCGAGCTGATCGGCGCCGCCACCCGGGATGGGCTGACGCTGGTGCCGCTGCAGATCCACTTTAACGACCGCGGCGTAGCGAAGGTGCTGCTGGGCGTGGGCGAAGGGCGCAAGAAGCAGGACAAGCGGCAGGCCATCGCGGCGCGGGACTGGGCGCGCGACAAGGCGCGGGTGATGCGCGACAAGGGCTAGCGGCTTGCCGCCGGCCGCGGCTGGCCCACATGCCTCCTAATACTGAAAGGGGACATGCCATGCCTGTCACGCGCCGCGCCGCACTGGTTGGAACAGCCGCCCTCGCAACCGCCGCTGCCGCCCCTGATCCCGGCACCGCCTACCAATTCAATTTCCCCTCCATCGATGAAGGCACGCTTCGGCTGGCGGACTTCAAGGGGAAGGTGCTGCTGGTGGTCAACACGGCCTCGTTCTGCGGCTTCACCCCGCAGTTCAAGCAGCTCGAAGCGACGCAACGCGCCCTGTCGCCCCGGGGGTTCAGCCTAATCGGCGTGCCCAGCCAGGATTTCGGCCAGGAGAAGGACACCAACGGCGAGGTGAAAGCCTTCTGCGAGGCGACGTTCGATGTCGATTTCCCGATGGCTGGCATCAGCCACGTCCGCGGTGCGTCAGCGGCGCCGTTCTACAAATGGGTGCGGACGCAGCGCCGTTGGGAGCCCGAGTGGAACTTCTTCAAGGTGCTGCTGGCCCGCGACGGCACCGTTGCCGGCACCTACAGCTCCGGCGAGCTGCCCGACTCCGGCGCGCTCAAGGCCGCCATCGACGCGCAGCTACTGCGGACGGCCTAACCGCGCGGCGACCCCGGCGATGACCTCGGCAAACATCGCCGCGGTCAGCAGCCCGGTGTTCGTGTTGTAGCGGGACACATGATAGCTGTCAGCCAGGGTCAAGCCGTTCGGCAGAGTATTGAACGCGCCATGCTGAAACTTGATCCGGTTCGCCGGCAGGTTGCAGGCCCGCAGCACGGCGGCATGGGCCAGCACGCCAAGCGTCAGCACCACCCGCAGGTTCGGCATCCCCTGCAGCTCCGCTTGCAGAAAGTGGTTGCAGTTGCGGATCTCCGGCGGTTGCGGCAGGTTGGCCGGCGGCACGCAGCGGACGGCGTTGATCACCCGCGACCCCGCAAGCTGCATCCCGTCATCCGGCCTGGCCGCATACGCACCAGTGGCGAAGCCGTAGCGGATCATCGTCTCATACAGCAGCACCCCGGCATGGTCCCCAGTGAATGGCCGCCCGGTCCGATTGGCGCCCCGTACGCCGGGCGCCATGCCGACGACCAGGAATGCGGCCTCGGTCGAACCCCAGCTCGGCACGGGACCATTGAACCAGTCGGGGTTGGCGGCCTGGTTGGCCCGGCGGTATTCGACCAGCCGTGGGCAAAGTGGGCAGTCATGCGGTGGTTGCTCGATCATGCCGCGAGCATAATGCGGCGGCGAGGGAGTGGGCATGGTCCAAAGTGAGGCCTGGCGCGAAATCCTGGTCGCCATCGGCGCCAACCTGCCGGGACCGCACGGCCGGTCGCCCTTACAGACCTGCGAGTGGGCGGTGGATCGGCTGGCGGCGCTGCCGGGCCTGCGGCTGCGCGGCGTGTCGGCCTGGTATGAAACGGACCCGATCCCTGTGGCGGACCAGCCGCCCTTCGTGAACGGCGTCGCCCTGCTGGCGGGCGAGACCGAACCGGAGGCGCTGCTGCAGGCGCTGCACGGCATCGAGGCAGCGGCAGACCGCCTCAGGAACGTCCCGAATGCCGCGCGCACGCTGGACCTCGACTTGATCGCGCTGGACGGGTTGGTCGTGGACAGTCCTGGCCTGCGTGTGCCGCATCCGCGGGCGGCGGAACGGGCCTTTGTGCTAGTGCCGCTCTGCGACGTGGCGCCGGAATGGCGGCACCCTCTTCTGGGACGGACCGCCGCAGAGCTGCTACCATCCGTTGCGGATCAGCCAATCCGGCAGCTTGCTCTTGCCGGGCGTCCATCGCGGCCTTAACTACTGCGACTATGGTATTTGCACCGCAAGGATTTCGCGCATGGCCCGCGTAACGGTTGAAGACTGTGTCGAGAAGGTTCCGAACCGGTTCGAGCTGGTGCTACTGGCCGCTCAGCGCGCGCGCAACCTGAGCCGCGGCGAGGAGCTGACGGTGGACCGCGATGACGACAAGAACCCCGTGGTCGCCCTGCGCGAGATCGCGGAGGAGACAATCGAGTTGCCACGGCTGGAGCAGGACCTGATCAAGTCGCTGTCCCGCGCGCCCGAGCCGGAGCCGGCGGACGAGGAGGTGCTGGACCTGATCCCGACCGACCAGAACATCTTCGGCCTGCAAGATGTCTCGGCCGAGGAGGAGTCGGCGACGCTGCCCATCGAGGACCTGTCGCCAGACGATGTGGAGGCTGCGATCGAGGCGGAGTTGGGTGGCCGCGGGCGCCGTTAACCCGCCGCTACTGCGCGCGCCGGACGGTACAGTCTCGGCTGAGGTGCCGCCCGACGCCGCGCAGATGCAGCAATACGAGCTGACCCGGCGGGTTCGCGCCTACGACGCGAAGGCCGACATTGCCCTTCTGGATGCTGCCTACGGCGTTGCCGCCCAGGCGCACGGGCAGCAGACCCGGGAGAATGGCGACCCGTACATCACGCATCCCCTGGCGGTCGCCGACATCCTGGCCGGCTACCGGCTGGACACCGCGACCATCGCGACAGCGCTGCTGCACGACGTGATCGAGGACACGCCGGTCAAGCTGCCCGACCTCGAGCGCCAGTTCGGCCCGGCCATCGGCGGCCTAGTCGATGGCGTCACCAAGCTGACCCGGCTGGAGCTGCAATCGGACCGCACCAAGCAGGCCGAAAACTTTCGCAAGCTGGTGCTGGCGATGAGCAAGGACATCCGTGTCCTGCTGGTCAAGCTTGCCGACCGGCTGCACAACATGCGGACCCTGCATTACGTGCAAAAGCCGGAGCGACGGCAACGCATCGCCCGTGAGACCATGGAAATCTACGCGCCGCTCGCCGAACGCATCGGCATGGACGCGCTCAAGACCGAGTTGCAAACCCTATCCTTCGCCCAGTTGGAGCCGGAGGCGTTCGACACCATCCAGGCCCGGCTGAACTTCCTGCGTGGCCAGGGCGCCGACGTGATCGAGGAGGTGCGGCAGGAGCTGCTGCGCGTGTGCCGGGACGGTGCGGCGCCACCGGTTGAGATCACCGGGCGGGAGAAGTCGCCCTACTCGATCTGGGAAAAGATGCAGCGCCGCAACGTGGCGTTCGAGCAGTTGTCGGACATCATGGCGTTCCGCGTCGTCATGCCGTCGCGCGATGCCTGCTACATGGCCTTGGGCGCGGTCCACGCCGCGTATCCCGTGATCGCCGGGCGGTTCAAGGATTACATCAGCACGCCGAAGTCGAACGGTTACCGCAGCCTGCATACCGGCGTGACGCTGCGGGAGCCGCGCAACCAAAAGATCGAAGTGCAGATCCGCACGGCCGACATGCACGACATCGCCGAGAACGGCGTGGCCGCGCACTGGCTGTACAAGCAGGCCGACGCCTCCTCCAGCGAGTTGCAGCGGTTCCGCTGGGTGCAGGATCTCTTGGAGATCCTGGAGAATTCCCAGGCAGCGGACGACTTCCTCGAAAACACCAAGATGGAGCTGTACCAGGACCAGGTCTTCTGCTTCACGCCCAAGGGCCAGTTGATCGAGCTGCCTCGAGGCGCCACCAGCATCGACTTCGCCTACGCCGTGCACAGCCAAGTCGGTGACCGCTGCGTCGGCGCCAAGGTGAACGGCCGCCTGCTGCCGCTCCGGCACGAGCTTCAAAATGGCGACCAGGTGGAGATTCTGACCGCCCGCGACGGCACGCCGTCCCCGGCCTGGGAGCGGTTCGTCGTCACCGGCAAGGCGCGGGCGCGCATCCGGCGTTGGGTGGCGCAGCAGCAGCGGCAGAACTACCTCGACGCCGGCCGCGCCGCGCTGGCCAAGGCGTTCCGGCAGGAGGGCGTGGACGGTTCCGAACGGACGTTGGAACCAGCACTTAAGGTGCTGAAGGCGGCCTCTCTCGACGACCTCTATGTCGCGGTCGGTAACGGCAATACCGGGCCGAAAGATGTTGTTTACGCAGCATACCCAGAGCTTCGCCAGGCTCCGCGCGCGCCGCGGATGGTGCCTAGCCTGCCACCCCGCACGGGACGGCTGGCCGACCGCGGCAGCGGGATGCCGATCACCGGGCTGGTCTCGGGCATGACGGTCCATTATGCCGGTTGCTGCCATCCGGTGCCCGGCGACCGCATCGTCGGCATCGTGGCGACCGGCAAGGGCGTGACTATCCATACCAACGACTGCCAGACCCTGGAGAGCTTCGCCGCCACGCCGGAGCGCTTCATCGACGTAGGGTGGGAGCCGCCGCAGGAGGGCAGCAAGCCCATGACCCACACCGGGCGGATCAGCGCCATTGGGCTCAACCAGCCCAACACCTTGGCCAGCCTGACCAACGCCGTCGCCAAGCAGGACGGGACCGTCACCAACCTTAAGGTCATTAACCGGCAGCAGGACTTCTTCGAGGTCGTGCTGGACGTGGAGGTGCGCGACCTGCGCCACTTGTCCAGCGTCATCGCCGGGCTGCGCGCCGCCGGCGGGGTGACGCAGGTGGAGCGGGCGAAGGGATGACCCGGCGATGATCGTTCGATGATTATCGGCCTGGGATCGGACCTATGCGACATCCGGCGCATCGAGACCGTCCTCGCCCGTCACGGCGACCGGTTCCTTCAACGGGTGTTCACCCCCGTTGAGCGGGCACGGGCGCAGCGGCGCACCCCGGCGCTGCATGCCGGCACCTACGCCAAGCGGTTCGCGGCGAAGGAGGCATGTGCCAAGGCGCTCGGCACTGGGTTCAGCCACGGCGTGTTCCACTCCGACATGGGCGTGGTGAACCTGCCCAGCGGTCAGCCGACCCTAGCCTTGACCGGCGGGGCCGGGGTCAGGCTGCAGGCGATCACGCCGCCGGGTATGCGGCCAGTGGTGGCGCTGACGGTCACGGACGAGTACCCCTATGCGTTCGCACAGGTCGTGATCTCCGCCGAACCGGCGTAGGGCGGCCTATTTGCAGTCGTGGCTCACAGCCGCGTGACCCTGCTTGCTTGACAGCGGGGATGCCGGTCGGCTTTGTGCCGGCATGACCAAACCGGTGAACCGCTCCGCCATGTCCAAGAAGGACTCCGGCGGCCTGCTCGATAACGTGAAGACGATCGTTTATGCCGGGCTGATCGCCATCGGCATCCGCACGATCGCGTTCGAGCCGTTCAACATTCCCTCGGGCTCGATGATCCCGACGCTGCTGATCGGCGACTACCTGTTCGTGTCGAAGTACAGCTATGGCTACTCGCGCTACTCCTTGCCTCTGGCGCCCAACCTGTTCAGCGGACGCATCTTCGGGCATGTGCCGGAACGCGGCGATGTCGCGGTGTTCAAGTGGCCGCGCGACAACACGACTGACTACATCAAGCGCATCGTCGGCCTGCCCGGCGACCGCGTGCAGATGAAGGCCGGCCAGCTCTACATCAACGGCACGCTGGTCCCGCGCACCCCGGAGGGCGACTACGTGGACGAGGAGCCAGGGATGCGCATCCTCGCCAAGCTCTACCTCGAGACGCTGCCGAACGGCCGCAAGCACGACATCATCAAGATGTCCGACGAGAACGGGCTGAACACCACCATCGAGTTCAAGGTGCCCGAGAACACGGTGTTCGCCATGGGCGACAACCGCGACAACAGCAGCGACAGCCGCGACCCGAACGGCGGCGTCGGCTTCGTGCCGATCGACAACCTGGTGGGGCGGGCGGAGTTCATCTTCTTTTCCATCGATGGCCGGGCGCCGTGGTGGGAGATCTGGGAGTGGCCGTTCGAGATCAGGTGGAGCCGGCTGCTGCACGGCATCACTTGACCGAGGCCCGCCTGACCGAAACTGGGCCGGAAGCGGTTGCCGAGGCGATCCTCGGCCACAGCTTCCGCCAGCCAGGCCTGCTGCGGGAGGCATTGACCCATCGCTCGGCCGCGCACGGACGGGGCAAGCAGTTGCGCCGCGGCGACCGGCGGGGCGTCGGGTCGAACGAGCGGTTGGAGTTCATCGGCGACCGCGTGCTGGGACTGCTGATCGCCGAGTGGCTGATCGAGCGCTTTCCCTTTGAGCAGGAGGGTGAGTTGGGTCCACGCCACGCCCAGTTGGTCTCTCGCAAAGTGTTGGGAGAGATCGCCGCAACGGCCGGCCTGTCGGAGGCGCTGGCCATCGCCCCCAATGAGGCGCGGGCCGGGGTGGGGCAATTGACCAACGTTCTGGCGGACGCGACCGAGGCGCTGATCGGGGCGACGTTCCTGGATGCCGGCCTGGACCCGGCCCGTGGCTTCATACGCCGGGCGTGGCTGCCGGCGATGGATGCGCAGGTGCTGCCGCCGAAGGACCCGAAGACGGCCCTGCAGGAATGGCTGATGGCACGGGGTAAGCCGCTGCCCATATATGGCGTGGTGTCCCGCACCGGACCTTCGCACGGGCCGAGCTTCATTATCAGCGTCGCCGCCGAGGGCCACGCGGGAACCGGGACTGCCGGCAGCAAGCGGCTGGCGGAGCGCATGGCCGCCGCCGACCTGCTGGAGAAGTTGCCGAAATGACCGACGTGGATGCTGTTGCCGAAGTGGCCCCCGATGCTGGACCGCGCTGCGGGTTCGTTGCCATCGTTGGGGCGCCGAACGCCGGCAAATCGACGCTGCTCAACCGGCTGACCGGCGCCAAGCTGTCCATCGTCAGCCCGAAGGCGCAGACGACGCGGTTCCGCGTGCTGGGCATCCTGATGCGCGGGGCCAGCCAGATCCTGCTGGTCGACACCCCCGGCATCTTCCGCCCGCGCCGCAAGCTGGACCGCGCGATGGTCAAGGCCGCTTGGACCGGGGCAGAGGACGCCGACCTGACGGTGCTGCTGGTCGATGCCAAGACCGGTGCCAACGAGGCCGTGCTGGGCATCGCGCGGCAGTTGGCGGAGCGGAGGCGTCGCACCTGGCTGGTGCTGAACAAGATCGACCTGATTGCGCCGCACACCCTGTTGCCGCTGACGGCCGCCATCAGCGCGGTGCTGCCGGCAGAGGAGACGTTCATGGTCAGCGCCGCCAATGGCGACGGGCTGGATCGGCTGCTGAATGCGCTGGCTGCGGGGGTGCCTGCCGGACCGCATCTGTATCCCGATGACGACCTGACGGACCTGCCGGACCGCCTGCTGGCCGCCGAGATCGTGCGGGAGCAGGTGTTCCTACAAATCCAGGAGGAAATCCCGTACGGCACGACGGTTGAAACCGAGAACTGGCAGGAGAAGCCGGACGGCTCCGTGCGGGTGGAAGCGACGGTGTATGTCGGCCGCGCCGGGCACAAGGCCATCCTGATCGGTGCCGGCGGCAGCCGCATCCGCGAGATCGGCGCCCGCGCCCGCAAGGAGCTGGCGGGCCTGCTGGACCGCCCGATCCACCTGTTCCTGAACGTGAAGGAGCGGGCAGGGTGGGACGAGGAGGGCGCGCGCCTGCGGGCCATCGGCCTCGACGACCCCGGGTAGCGCCGGGTGGAGTGGGAAGGCCCTGCCATCGTCCTGGCCGCCCGGCCGCAGGGCGAGGGCAACGCCGTCATCTCCGTGCTGACCGAGGCGCAGGGCAGCCACCGCGGCCTGGCGCGGGGTGGTGGATCGCGAGGGCAGGCATCCCTGTGGCTGCCGGGCAACCTGGTGCAGGCGCGCTGGGTGGCGCGGCTGCAGGAGCAGCTCGGCAGCATGACGGCGGAGCTGATGCACCCCGGCGCCGCGCTGTCGATGGATGACCCCTTGGCGCTCTCGATCCTGTCCGCCGCCTGCGCCGTGGCCGAGGGCGCGCTGCCCGAGCGGGAGCCGCATCCGCGCGTGTTCGCCGGCCTAGTGCAGCTGATCGCCAGCCTGTCGCGCGGCGCCGACGTGCTGACGGACTTCGTGCGGTGGGAGGCCGGGCTGCTGGCCGACCTGGGCTACGGCATGGACCTTTCCGCTTGCGCCGTGTCGGGCGAGGCGGCGGGCCTGTCCTGGGTGTCGCCGCGCACGGGCCGGGCGGTGTCCGATGACGCGGCCGGCGAGTGGCGGTCCCGGCTGCTGCGGCTGCCGGGATTCATGGTCGGGGCGAACAGTGCCGAGCCGGAAGACTGGCGCGACGGCTTGAAGCTGACCGGCCACTTCCTGGAACGCGACGCCTTCGGGCACCAGCACCGCCCGGTGCCGCCGGCCCGGCACATGCTGTATGACCGCGTGCTGGCCTTGGCGGCGGCGTAGTTGTTCGCTATCTGTTCAGGGTAGCGCCCATCTCTGGGCGCCAGCGGGGACCACATGCCCGACGATCTGACCGGCACCATCCAGGACACGCCCTTGGCCGACGCGCTGAGCGAGCGCTACCTTGCCTACGCCCTCAGCACCATCATGTCGCGCAGCCTGCCCGACGTGCGCGACGGCCTGAAGCCGGTGCACCGCCGGCTGATCTACGCCATGCACCAGTTGAAGCTGGACCCGGCCTCCGGCTTCAAGAAGTGCGCCCGCGTGGTCGGCGACGTCATCGGCAAGTACCACCCGCACGGCGACGTGGCGGTATATGAGGCGCTGGTCCGCCTGGCGCAGGACTTCGCCGCGCGCTACCCGCTGATCGAGGGCCAGGGCAACTTCGGCAACATCGACGGCGATAACGCGGCGGCGATGCGCTACACCGAGGCGCGGCTGACCGAGGTCGCGCAGACCCTGCTGTCCGGCATCGACGACGACGCGGTGGACTTCCGCGCCACCTACGACGGCGAGGAGCACGAGCCGGTCGTGCTGCCCGGCGGCTTCCCCAACCTGCTGGCCAATGGCGCCGCGGGGATCGCGGTCGGCATGGCCACCAGCATCCCGCCGCACAACGCCGGTGAGGTGTGCGACGCCGCGATCCACCTGATCCAAAACCCGGACGCCAGCACCGCCGACCTGCTGGCCCGCATGCCCGGCCCCGACTTCCCCACCGGCGGCACGCTCATCGAGGACCCGGCCGCCATCCTGCAAGCCTACGAGACTGGCCGCGGCGGCTTCCGCACCCGGGCCAAGTGGGAGGTGGAGCGCCAGAAGCACGGCAACTGGCACGTCGTCGTCACCGAAATCCCCTACCAGGTGCAGAAGGCCCGGCTGATCGAGCAGATCGCCGAGCTGCTGGAAGCCAAGAAGCTGCCCTTCCTGGGCGACGTGCGGGACGAGAGCACCGAGCACGTCCGCCTGGTGCTGGAACCAAAGTCCCGCGGCGTCGAGCCGGAGGTGCTGATGGAGACCCTGTTCCGCGCGACGGCGCTGGAGGCGCGCTTCCCGCTGAACATGAACGTGCTGACCGCCGACCACACGCCGATGGTGCTGGGCCTGCGCGGCGTGCTGCGGGCCTGGCTGGACCACCGGCAGGAGGTGCTGGTCCGCCGGTCCCGCCACCGCCTGGCCGCCATCCAGCGCCGGCTGGAGGTGCTGGACGGTTACCTCGCGGTGTACCTGAACTTGGACGAGGTCATCCGCATCATCCGCGAGGAGGACCATCCGAAGCCCTCGTTGATCGCCCGCTTCACCCTGACCGACCTGCAGGCGGAGGCGATCCTGAACATGCGCCTGCGCTCGCTGCGGCGGCTGGAAGAGCTGGAGATCCGCAAGGAGCACAAGGCGCTGACCCGGGAGGCGCAGGGGCTGGACGTGCTGCTGGGCGACGAGCGGCGTCGCTGGAAGGCGATCGCGGCGGAGCTGGCAACCGTGCGGGAGCGGTTCGGCGCGGGTCCGCTGGGCGCGCGGCGGACGGTGCTGGGCGAGGTTCCAGCGGCGGTGCTGGTTGATGAGGACTCCCTGGTCGAGCGGGAGCCGATCACCGTCGTGCTGTCGGCCAAGGGCTGGATCAGGGCGGTGCGCGGCCACCTCGCCGACGGGGCCGACCTAAAGTTCAAGGACGGCGACAAGCTGCGGCTGCTGGTGCCGTGCCAGACCACGGACCGCCTGTGCCTGGTGGGGACCGGCGGGCGGGCGCACATCCTGCGCGCCGGGGAGCTGCAGCGCGGGCGCGGCGACGGCCAGGCGATCCGCGTGCTGGCGGAGATGGGCAATGACGACGACGTGGCGGCGCTGTTCGTCTGGACCTCTGGCTTGCGCTACCTGGTTGCCAGCAGCGCCGGGCGCGGCCTGGTGGTGCCGGCGTCGGACCTGCTGGCGGAGAAGCGGACCGGCAAGCAGGTGCTGAACCTGCGGCCAGGGGAGACGGTGCGGCTTTGCATCCCGGCCGTGGGCGACCATGTCGCGGCCATAGGCACCAACCGCAAGCTGCTGGTGTTCCCGCTGGCGGCAGTACCAGAACTATCGCGCGGGTCTGGCGTGATGCTGCAGAAGTACAGCGAGGGCGGCCTGGCCGACGCCAAGGTGTTCCGGCTGGCGGACGGGCTGACCTGGCAGCTCGGCGAGAAGACGCGCACGCAGACCGAATTGGCAGGCTGGCTGGGCGAGCGCGGCCAAGCCGGTCGCGTGCCGCCCAACGGCTTCCCGAAGACGGGCCGGTTCAGCTAGTCGCCCGCCATCCGCACCCCGGCCAGGGGCGACGCCAGCCGCATCAGCGCACCGACGCCGGGCGCAGTGTCGATGGCCAGGACGGCGTCGGCCAGCCGCCCGGCCCGGTCCGTGCCCAGCACCGGGGCGCTGAGGCCGGTAAACTTCAGGCGCAACTCGGCCTCGGTCAGGAAGGTGCTGGGCTCCCCGCGAGGCACGACGACCATGCGGCTGTAGGTCTGCCCGGCCGCGACGATGGTCAGGCGTCCCGACATGTTGCGTGGGAACTCGGCCTGCACCGCCGGGTCGCGCTCGCACCGGATGCGTGGCATCAGCGCGCGGATGCGCGGGTCCTGCAGCAGGGCGTAGCTGTCCCAGCCCATGGCGCCCGTGACCAACGCCGCCGCGATCACGAAGGGGCCGCTGAACTGGCCATCGACCACATTCTGCGGGTCGGATTTCTGCTCGGCCGGCGCACCGATCAGCAGTATGCCGGTCTCGGGCAGGCCCAGGGTGACACTCTCGATGCTGGCAGGGTCGATGCCGTGTTCCGCGCGCAGGGCCAGCGCGGCGTCGATGCCGGCATGCCCATATCGGCAGGACGGATAGGGCTTCACCGCCGTCTGCATCAGCTCGAACTCGACGCCGAGGTCCCGGACGGCGCGCGAAGGGACAGGCTGCGGGGCGTAGGCGTTCAGGAAGCCGTGCTTGCCCTCGATGGCCTCCGCAGCGCCCTTGAAGCCCTCCCGCGCCAGGGTTGCTGCGGCGAGGCCGCCCATGCTGGCCCAGCCGACCTGGAAGCGCTTGGTCCACGCGCCATTGGCCAAGAATTGCAAGCTGCCAGCGGACTGGCTGAGCGCGATGCCGAGCGCCGAGGCGACGCCGTCCGCATTCAGGCCGAACACCCGCGCCGCCGCCGCCGCAGCCCCGAAGGCGCCGCAGGTGGCCGTAGGATGGAAGCCCCGGGCGTAGTGGTCCCCCGCCGGCAAGGCGACCGCGATGCGGCAGGTTACCTCATACCCGGCGATGATCCCGGCCAGCACGTCACGCCCGGCCGCCCCGACCATCTCCCCCGCCGCCAGCGCCGCGGGGATCACCGGGCAGCCCGGGTGCAGCGACCCGGCGGCGTGCGTGTCGTCGAAGTCCAGCGAGTGGCCCAGCGCGCCGTTCAGGAAGGCGGCGCCAGCCGGGGTGTAGCGGGCGCAGTCGCCGAACACGCCGCTGTTGCCCGCGGCGACGCCAAGCGCCCGGGCGGCGGCCAGCATGGGCGCCGTGCTCTCGGCGTCGTGCCGGGCGCGGACGATGTTGCCGACTAGGTCGAGCACCAGCAGCCGCGCCCGCGCCACGACCTCCGGCGGCAGATGGTCGAGCTGGATGGCAGCCGTGAAGGCCGACAGCTCCGCAGTGACGCCCATCGTGCGATCCCCCATTTTATTGCCCGCATCCTGCCGCAGGAGGCCGGCCGGGTTCAAGCGGATTGCCCCTCCGGGCCGGGCTGTGGCACATGGATGCCATGTTGAAACGACGCAGCCTGATCCTGTCCGCCTCCGCGATGTTGGCAGCCGTCCCCCGCGCCCGCGCGCAGGACGGCTTCGACAGCTTCGTGGCCGGGGTGAAGGCGGAGGCGCGGCGGGCCGGCATCCGGGATGACACCCTGCAGGCAGCATTTGCCGGGGTGCAGCCGAACCAGCACATCATCGACCTCGACCGCCGGCAGCCGGAGTTCACGCTGACCTGGCCGGAGTACCAGGCCAAGGTGCTGCCGGACTCCCGCCTGCAGGCCGCCCGCGAGAACTACGCCCGGGAACGCGGTCTGCTGGCGCGGGTGGAGCAGCGGTTCGGCGTCGATCCCGGCGTGATCATGGGCATCTGGGGCATCGAGTCCGCCTTCGGCGCCAACAAGGGCAACTACCGGATCGTCGAGGCGCTCTCGACCCTCGCGTTCGAGGGACGGCGGGCCAGCTACTTCCGCGGTGAGCTGATCAACGCGCTGAAGATCCTGGACGCTGGCGACGTGACCCCGGCCCGGCTGACCGGCGGCTATGCGGGAGCGATGGGCCAGCCGCAGTTCATGCCCAGCTCCTACCTTCGGCTGGCCATCGATTTCGAGGGGCATGGGCGGCGCGACATCTGGGACAGCAAGCCCGACGTGTTCGGTTCCATCGCCAACTACCTGGCCAAGAACGGCTGGCGCGACGGCGAGCCCTGGGGCCAGGCGGTGCGGGTCCCGCCGGGCCTGCAGGGGGGCCGCGATAACCGCCGCAGCCTCGGGGAATGGGCGCGGATGGGCGTGCAGCGGGATGACGGCCGCGCCTTCTCCCGGCCGGACACCATGAGCGCCCTGGTGATCCCCGACGGTATCGAACCCGGCGCGGGCTACATGACCTATGCCAACTTCGGCGCAATCCGCCGCTATAATCCATCCGACTTCTATGCCCTTGCTGTGGGCTTGCTGGGCAACGCGGCAACGGCGTGACCCAGGCGTGACCAGGGCGCCGCTGCTGGCGTTGGCCGCGCCGTTACTGCTGCTGGGCTGCGGACCGCGCCGGACCACCGCAGTCCCGCCGCTGCACTACGTCGTCGGGGCGGCCTACCAGGCTGGCGGGGTCTGGTATTATCCCCGGGAGGATTTTCAGTACGATGCGACGGGACTGGCGATCGTGCTGCCAGATGGGTCAGGCCTGACTGCCGACGGGGAAGCCTTTGACTCGATGGCGATGGCTGCGGCGCATCCCACGCTGCAACTGCCCGCCATCGCCCGCATCACCAACCTGGAAACCGGCTTGCAGGTGCTGGTGCGTATCAATGACCGCGGGCCGGCCAACCCCGCTCGGCTGATCGGGCTGACCCGCACCGCCGCTCGCCGGTTGGGCATTCCCTCCGGCGGCATCGCGCGCGTGCGCGTCCAGGTCGAGGACGGGCCGAGCCAGGCTCTCCGCGACGGATCGCGCGATCCCAAGGACGCCGGCATCACCCCTGCGCCACGCGGCGGCGTCATGGCCGAGCCGCTGGCGCCACCGCCCGGCGTCGCGCAGTCCAGCCGCGGCCGGTCGGCGCCAGGCGCCCTAGCCAGCGCGCCTGCCGCAGCCGGGACCGCATTGCCCAGCCACCTGCCCGACATTGCGGTTCAGGTCGCCGCCGCCTCCGGCCAGCTATGGATCAGGGCAGGGGAGTTCAGCCTTGCCGGGTATGCCGATCAGGTCCGCGCCAGGCTGGGCGGCGGCAACGTCCAGGTCGAGGCATCACGGCAGGGCCGCTCGGACGTGTTCCGCGTGCGCGCCGGCCCATTTGCGGATGTGGCCGCCGCAGACATCGCGCTGGACCGGGCCAGGCGCGCCGGGGTAACGGATGCTCACATTGTCGTGGAGTAGGACATTGTCGTGGAGAGGGACTGCGCCATGCTGAACCGTCGAAGCATCCTGGCCGCCAGCAGCATCGCCGTCCTGCCGGGCGTGGCCCGGGCGGAGCGCCGCCACTCGGCCCATGGTCACCACCCCGATGCGCCGCCACCGACCGGAACGCCGGCCGCTACGCCGCTGGGTCCGATCGACACCGCCGCCCGTTACGCGCTGATCATGGACTTCAACACCGGCGCCATCCTGCTGGACAAGGAGGGCGACGCGCCGATGCCGCCGTCGTCCATGACCAAGCTGATGACGGCCTACATCGTGTATGGCCTGCTGAAGGCCGGCCGGTTCACCATGATGCAGGAGCTGCCGGTCAGCGACCGCGCCTGGCGCATGCAGGGCAGCAAGATGTTCGTGCCGCAGGGCGGGTCGGTGAAGGTCGAGGACCTGGTCCGCGGCATGATCATCCAGTCCGGCAACGACGCCTGCGTGGTGCTGGCGGAGGCGGTCGCCGGGTCGGAGGAGGGGTTCGCCGACCTGATGAACCAGAAGGCCAAGGAACTGGGGCTGACCAATAGCAGCTTCCGCAACAGCACGGGATGGCCGGATTCGCAGCAGCAGATGTCCTGCCGCGACATCGCCACCCTGGCGCGCCACCTGATCACGGACTTCCCGGAGTACTATAAGTACGACAACGAGAAATCGTTCAAGTACAACAACATCGAACAGCAGAACCGCAACCCCCTGGTGCAGAAGGGCGTCGCCGACGGCCTTAAGACCGGCCACACCGAGGCTGGCGGCTACGGCCTGGTCGCCAGTGCGGTGCGGGGCGGGCGCCGGGTGATCGTCGTCGCCAATGGCATGACCTCCATGCACCAGCGCGCCGAGGAGAGCGAGCGGCTGCTGGAATGGAGCTTCCGCGAGTTCGAGAACGTGCCGCTGTTCACCGCGGGCGACACGGTGGAGACGGCCCGGGTGTGGCTGGGCGCGCGCTCGACGGTGCCGCTGGTCGGCGGCAAGGACTTGGTGCTGACCATGCCCCGGCAGTGGCGCAACAGCGCCAAGATCGCCGTGGAGTACTCAAACCCGATCACCGCCCCGGTCAATCGCGGCGACGTGCTGGGCAAGCTGACGGTATCGGGGCAGGGGGTGCCGGCGATGGACGTGCCGCTGCTGGCCGGTGCCGACGTGCCGCGCCTGGGGCTGCCGGGCCGGGCGATGGCGGTGATGGCGCGCTACGTGCTGGGGTCCTGACACGCCCTGCCATTCCGCCAGGCGTGTTCATAACACTGGAGGGCGGGGAGGGCGCGGGCAAGTCAACCCAGGCCCGCCTGCTCGTGGCGGCGCTGACGTCGGCCAGCATCCCCGCCATGTTCACCCGCGAACCCGGCGGCGCCCCTGGAGCCGAGCTGCTGCGCGGCCTGTTGCTGTCCCGCAGCCATGACTGGTCGGCGGAGGCGGAAATCTACCTGCACTTCGCCGCACGGTCGGAGCATCTGGCCCGCACTATCTTGCCCGCGTTGGAGGCGGGGACGGTCGTGGTGTGCGACCGCTTCGCCGACTCCACCATGGCTTACCAGGGTTACGGCCTCGGAGCCGACCGCACGTTGATCGCCGCGCTGACCCGGCTGCTGCCCCGGCAGCCGGACCTGACCCTTATGCTCCAGGTGTCGCCGCAGGTGGCCGCCGTGCGGTTGGCGGAACGCCATCAGGCGCTGGACCGCTATGAGTCGATGGACCCCGCCTTTCACGCCCGCGTGGCCCAGGGTTTCGCCGCCATCGCCGCAACGGAGCCGGGCCGTTGCGTGGCGATACCAGCCGATGGTGCTGCCGAGGACGTGCATCAGGCGATCTGCCTCGCCGTTGCGGTGCATGTGCCTGGCCTGGCCTGATGCTGGACCCTAAGGCCAATCCGTTCCTCGTAGGCCATGCCGACGCCGCCACAGCGATGGACGACGCCACCCGCGGCGGCCGCGTGCACCACGCCTGGCTGGTCACCGGCCCCGAAGGCATCGGAAAAGCCACCCTGGCCTATCGCTTCGCCCGCCATCTGCTGACGCCGCCCGGCACGCCTGCCGACGCGCCGGAGTCGCCGGTATTCCGCCGGATCGCCGCCGGGACGCATGCCGACCTGCTGACGGTCGAGCGCGCCTGGGACGATAAGCGCAAGCGCCTGCGGGCGGAGATCGTGGTGGACGACACCCGTGCCGTCGCCGACTTCCTGCGCCTGACCCCGGCGGAGAACGGCTGGCGCATCGTCGTGGTGGACGGCGCCGAGCACCTGAACCGCAACGCCGCCAATGCGCTGCTGAAGGTGCTGGAGGAGCCTCCCGCACGCGCCGTGCTGCTGCTGACCTGCGCCGCGCCGGGCCGCCTGCTGCCGACCATCCGCAGCCGCTGCCGCCGCCTGCGCCTGCTGCCGCTGACCCCTGGCGAGACTGCACAGGTGCTGGACACGGCGCTGCCAGAGGCCTCCGCCGAGGACCGGACTCGGCTGGCGGCCCTATCCGGCGGCTCGCCGGGCCGTGCGGTGGCGCTGGCGGAGGAACAGGGCGTCGCCATCGCCGGGCTGGTGGCGGATGTGCTTCGGGAGGTGCCGCGGTTGCCGGCGCTGCGAGCCTACGAGGTCGCCGACAAGCTGGCGCGCAGCGAGGGCGGCTACTCGACCTTCATGGACCTGCTGCGCTCGGCGATCAGCACGACGGTGCGGGACGTGGCGCGGGGAGGGGGCGACGCCGCGCAGCAGCGCCTGGCGGCCACGCGCCCCCTAGCCGCATGGGGCGATCTGTGGCACGCGCTCACCCGCCTGCAAGACGAGACCGAGCGGTTCAACCTGGACAAGCGGCACGCCATCGTCTCCGGCCTGGACCTGCTGAACGGCACATGACTGAACGCTTCTACGTCACGACCCCGATCTACTACGTGAACGGCGCGCCGCATATCGGGCACGCCTACACCTCCGTTGCCGCCGACGTGCTGGCGCGGTGGCACCGGCTGGCCGGGCGGCAGGTGTTCTTCCTGACCGGAACCGACGAGCACGGCCAGAAGGTGGAGAAGGCCGCGCATGACGCCGGCTTGCCGCCGCAGGCGTTCGTGGACCAGGTGGCCGCGCAGTTCCAGGCGATGTCGGCGCTGATGGGCCTGTCCAACGACGACTTCATCCGCACCACGGAGCCGCGGCACAAGTTGGCCTGCCAGGCGCTGTGGCGGCGCTTGATGCAGTCGGGCGACATCTACCTGGGCCACTACGAGGGCTGGTACGCCGTCCGCGACGAGGCGTTCTACGACGAGGCGGAACTGGTCACCCGCCCCGATGGCAGCCGCGCCGCGCCAACTGGGGCACCGGTGGAGTGGGTGCGGGAGCCGTCCTACTTCTTCCGCATGTCCGCTTGGGGCGACCGGCTGCTGGCGCTGTATGAGCAGGTGCCGGACTTCGTGCAGCCTTCCAGCCGCCGCAATGAGGTCATGAGCTTCGTACGGAGCGGGCTGAACGACCTGTCGATCAGCCGGACCAGCTTCACCTGGGGTATCCCGGTGCCGGACGACCCAGGCCATGTCATGTACGTCTGGCTGGATGCGCTGACCAACTACCTGTCCGCGGTCGGCTACCCCGACGAGACCTCGGCGCGCTGGCCGTTCTGGCCGCCCGACGTGCAGTTGGTCGGCAAGGACATCATCCGCTTCCATGCCGTGATCTGGCCGGCGCTGCTGATGGCGGCTGGGCTGCCGGTGCCGCGGACGGTGTTCTCCAACGGTTGGTGGACGGCCGACGGCGAGAAGATGAGCAAGTCGCTCGGCAACGCCATCGATGTGGTGAAGCTGGTCGAGACCTACGGCCTGGACCCCGTGCGCTACTTCCTATTGCGGGAAGTGCCGTTCGGCAACGACGGCGACTACAGCGACGCCGCGCTGGTTCGCCGCATGAACGTCGAGCTGGCCAATGACCTCGGCAACTTGGCTCAGCGCACGCTGAGCCAGGTGGCAAAGAACTGTGCCGGGGTCATCCCACCGAGCGGGGCGGTCACGCCCGAGGATGCCGCCCTACTGGCCGGCGCCGGGGCGCTTGCGGACAAGATTGGCGGACATCTGGCCCGCGTGGCGTTCGGCGATGCGCTGGAGGAAGCCTGGCGCGTCATCCGCGCAGCCAACGCCTACATCGATCACCAAGCGCCATGGGCGTTGCGCAAGACTGACCCGGGCCGGATGGCAACCGTGCTGGGCGTGCTGGCCGAGGTGATCCGTGCCGTCGCGACCGTCTTGCAACCCTTCATGCCCGGCAGCATGTCGCGCATGCTGGACCAGCTCGGGGTCCCCGCCGAGGCGCGCAGCCTGTCCGCGCTGGCGACACCGCTCCCGGCCGGAACACCGCTGCCGTCGCCGCAGGGCGTGTTCCCGCGCTTCGTCGAGGCTGCCTGACCGCCATGCTGATCGACTCGCACTGCCATTTGGACAGCTTTGCCGGCGAGCTTGATGCTGTCCTCGTCAGGGCGGCAGAGGCCGGGGTAGGGGAGATGGTCACCATCAGCACCCGCCTGGCGCAGGCGCCTGAGCTGATCGCCATGACCCGGCGGCCCGGCATCTGGTGCACGGTCGGTGTGCATCCGCACAACGCCGGAGAGGGGCCGGTTGCCGACGCGGCCGACATCGCGGCGTTGACCGGCGACCCACGGGTGGTCGGCATCGGCGAGTCGGGTCTGGACTACTTCTACGATAATGCGCCGCGCGACATGCAGCAGGCCAGCTTCCGCCAGCACATCCGCGCCGCCCGCCTGGCCGGGCTGCCGCTAGCCATCCACGCCCGCAGCGCTGATGACGACATCAGCCGCATCCTGCAAGAGGAATGGGAGGCGGGCGGCCCCTACGCGCTGCTGCTGCACTGCTTCAGCTCCGGCCGCGAGCTGCTGCGGACCGCGTTGGACCTGGGCGGGTATGTCAGCTTCTCCGGCATGCTGACCTTCCCGAAGTCGCAGGAGTTGCGCGACATGGCCCGCGACGTGCCGGCCGGCCGCGTGCTGGTCGAGACCGACGCGCCTTACCTCGCCCCCGTCCCGCATCGCGGAAAACGCAACGAACCGGCTTGGGTCGCGCAGACAGCCGCGGTGCTGGCGGGGGTGCGCGGCCTGCAGCCGGACGCCTTGGCCGACCTGACGACCGCGAACTTCCGCCGCCTGTTCCCCCGGACAGCGTAGCCATGCCGCGCATCACCATCCTGGGCTGCGGCGGGTCCGCCGGCGTGCCGCAACTGGGCGGCGCCGACGGCCATGGCGACTGGGGCGCCTGCGACCCCGCCGAGCCGCGTAACCGCCGCACCCGGTCCAGCATCGTCATCCAGGGGCCCGGCGGCGAGCGCCTGCTGGTGGATACCTCGCCCGACATGCGCGGCCAGTTGCTGGCCTGCGGCGTGCCGCGCATCGACGCCATCCTGTTCACCCACGCCCACGCCGACCACGTCCTGGGGATTGACGACGTCCGCATCCTGAACCGTCTGGTGAAGCGCCCGCTGGACGCCTTTGCCACCGAGCGTACCCTGCAGGAGCTGCACAACCGGTTCGACTACGCCTTCAAGCCATGGACGCCGCCGATGTTCTTCCGCCCGGTGCTAACGCCCAGGGTGATCGCGGCCGGTGATGTCGTGGACGCCGCGGGGTTGCAGGTGCAGGTGTTCGAGCAGGACCACGGCTACATGCCGACCCTGGGCCTGCGGGTCGGCGGGTTCGGCTATTCGACGGACGTGGCCAGGCTGGACGACACCGCGTTTGACGTGCTGGCCGGCGTGGACACCTGGGTTGTGGACTGCTTCCAGCGCAAGGCACACTCGACCCATGCCAACCTGGATCAGGTGCTGGCTTGGGCCGAGCGGCTGCGGCCCCGCCGTGTGGTGCTGACGCACATGGGGCATGACGTGGACTGGGCCTGGCTGGTGCGACAGTTGCCAGAACACATCGGCCCGGCGTTCGACGGCATGGTGCTGGACCTACCGGACCCAGGATGACCGACGTGAGTTTCCATAATCATCATTCTGCGAACGATAACTGTAGACGCAATATACAGACGTCACCCCTGTGCCAGGTAGAGGTTCTCCCGCACAAAGCGTGCTACTTAGCAGCTCGCATGAGGTGCAGTGCTCTGTAATTGCTTGGCTTTTATGATCCTGACCTCCCTCGTTGCGTATCCGTTATTTATGCCGATCAAAGCGTGGTGAACCCAAGGCGAATTCAATGGGTTGCTGGATACACGCCCAACTGAGCAGCACGCTTTGTGCGGGAGAACCCAGGTAGAGATGGCACCCTCCCCGGCGGTTGTGCTGTGGGAGGCTGGTTGTGGCGATCATTTCTATGAGCAAGCGCGAGTTCGACCAGCTTGAGGTGCTGCTGCGGGTGCAATCCGGGCGGCTGCG